>ODAI010333857.1_pt1 | contig 22038 bp, 23 predicted proteins | sample 1539321 | NCBI WGS metagenome assembly ODAI01 (sample SAMN02144231, study PRJEB22623) | gut metagenome | biome: sheep rumen | host: Ovis aries | place: New Zealand | reverse complement strand
TCTTGGTACAACGAAAAGAGAATTAAGGTTAAATTAAAAGGACTGACCCCTTTACAATTTAGAAATCAGTCCTTAAAATCAGCCTAGTTAAAGTGTCCAATAATTGGGGTGCACTTCATAACAAGCCTTTTTCATGTATCTCTTATCCCTGAATTGCTTTTCTAACCGTATCAACCAGAATAAAATAACTCAGTTCTTCATCCAAAAACTTTTTGAATCCGTAATGTTCATAAAAGTTTTTTGAAGATTCTTTTGCATCAACGATTATAAAATATAAACCTGTAATATCTGCAACTTGAATTACTTTTAGAAAAGCCTGTGCTAAAAGCCATTTTCCAACGCCTTTGCCTTGCAAGTCTTTGCTTACTGCCAGTCTTGCGATTCTTAAAGCCGGAATAGGGTATTTAGGTAGTTTTCCTTTGTAATCATCTGGAATTTCTTTATAAGCAACCTGGGCTGTTGCTAAGGTAAAATATCCGGCAACTTGATTCAATTCATCTAAGGCTACAAAGGTTCTGCCAATTCCGAGTTCATCATTTTTAAGAGCATAACGAGATAAGAAATCATTTAAAGCATCAATATCACAATCAAAATGCTTAAGAGATGATTTTGATTTAATATCTTTTATAGAAACTAATCTGTAGCCAGTTATCATTTAAATAATCCTTTTAAAGATTCGTTTGGTTCTGGTGGATTATCCAATGCAGCCATTACTAAATCTCTATCACGATTAGAAAGAATCAGAGTTTCATTTTCTATCAAATCTAATTGCGCCTGATTCAATGAAGTCGAAAGAACATATGAGGAAAGTGAAATATGTTTAAGCTCTGCTGCTCTTTCAAGCAGAGTTTTTTGATTTGCATTTGCTCTTAAATCAATTCTTACATCTTTTAATGCTACTGCCATTTTCATTACCTCCAGAATAAGTATAACACCATGTGTGCTATTTGTACACACAATTTATTTATTATTCGTAAAATGATAAATAATTGTCACAAAAAGTATATATTTTTTGTGACATAAAAGAATTATTGTTAGATTTATGTTCTTTTCAAGGTGTGACAATTTGTCACGGTTTGATTGAATTCTGTTAGCTAGATAGGTTGTTCTAATAAAAAAACGCTCTGGTTTTCCAGAGCGTTCGTTACACTACGCAATTACTGGGCCATCTTGGATTTGAACCAAGGACCAAAGGATTATGAGTCCTCTGCTCTAACCGCTGAGCTAATGGCCCGAATGAGTTTTAATAATAGAAAAAAACAGAATTTTAGTCAATATACCAAATCGGGTGTATAGCGGTTTATATAGTTGCAATCTTTGCGCTTTGGTGATAAATTTTTGAAAATCTTACAAATAATATAGAGGGAAATTATGTTGTTAGCACAGATTCTAGCAACCCTGATTTTTCTGCTGATGTTTTTTCTGGTAATTACAGAAGTTGTTGAACGTCAGTGGGTAACTCTTGGCTGCGCGGCGCTGACTATGCTCCTGGTTTTTGGACTGGGTCTGCATTCCTGGGACGCCGTAATGGAAACTTTGAATATCAAAAATATTTTTACTGTCGGTTTCTGGTATGCCGCAGGCGAACAGTCGGAAAGTTCAAGCGGTATTAACTGGGCCACCATCATCTTTATTGGCGGCATGATGGTAATGGTAGAAGGCATGGCCCGTGTCGGATTTTTCCGCTGGCTTTGTATGCTTCTTGCAAAAAGCGTAAAGTACAAGGTGCTTCCGATTTTTGTTACTTTTATGCTTATGTCCTTTGTGCTCGCAATGTTCATCGACTCAATTACCGTAATTCTCTTCCTGGCTGCCGTTACTGTTGAGCTCAGTCAGCTTTTGAAATTTAATCCGGTACCGATGACCCTTGCTGAGGTATTCTGCGCCAACTTAGGCGGTTCTGCAACTATGTGCGGCGATCCTCCGAACATCATCATCGGAACCTCGCTTGGATATTCATTCACAGACTTTATTTTGAACACCGGTGCTATTGCGGCTCTTTCTCTTGTTTTTACAGTTGTTTACTTCTATTTCATGTGTAAAAAAGAGCTTTCTAAGAGCGGCCACGGAATCGACACATCAAAATTCCCGACCCCGGCTTCAGCAATTACAGATAAGGGCGGATTTGGAATCAGCTGCGGTATTTTTGCACTTGCGGTTGTCCTTCTGGTAACTCACGCCACAACCGGCCTTACAGTTGCAACAATCGGCCTTGGAATTGCAGTCATCACTTTGATTACATCTGCCCGCCACATTCCTGAAATCATGAAGCACGTAGACTACAAGACAATCCTCTTCTTTATCGGACTTTTTGTAGTAGTCGGAGGACTTGAACAGACTGGTATTCTTGTATTAATTGCAGGTTTTATTAGCAAAATTTCAAATGGTAACATATACTTAATGATAGCGATTATCATCTGGGTTTCGGCTATTGCCAGCGCATTTATCGACAACATTCCTTTTGCGGCTACAATGATACCTGTCATTCAGTCGCTTGCGGGAACTACAGGAGTTTCTCTGGAAACTATGTCATGGGCCCTTTCTATGGGAACTGATATCGGTGGAAGCGCAACTCCAATCGGAGCAAGTGCTAACGTTGTTGGAACTTCTGTTGTTGCAAAGGCCGGTCATCCGGTTGGATGGGGAAAATACTGCAAGATGTGTGTTCCTGCCACTGTGATTGTAATGATAATCTGCACAGTATTTATTTTTGTACGCTATTTGTAATGAGGCCATATATATGGAAATGAAAAAACAGATAATCGTTGCTATTGGACGTGAATACGGAAGTGCGGGTCACGAAATCGGACGTAAGCTTGCCGAAAAGCTGGAAATTCCTTTTTACGACCGAAACCTTCTGGACGAATTTGCAGACCAGAGGGATGTTGATGCTGATCTTCTTGCAAAATATGATGAAAAACCACGCCGTTTCTTTTTCAACCGTACGGTAACTGTTCGCGGACAGAAATATACAAACTCACCTATTCAGAATATTGCCGACATTCAGTTTGCCCTTCTTAAAAGCAAGGCATATGATGATGACTGCTTTGTAGTCTGCGGCCGCTGTGCTGATGAAGTTCTTAAAGAATTTCCGGGTCTTATTACAGTTTTCATCACAGCAGATTACGATGCTAAAGTTAAACGCATAATGGAAAAACGCAATATGAGCGAAAAAGAAGCCAGACGCGCAATTGAAAAGCATGATAAAACCCGCCGCGCCTACCACGACTACTTCTGTAAATCAAAGTGGGGCCAGGCCGACAGCTACGATTTGTGCGTGAACTCCAGTCTGCTCGGAATTGACGGCACAGTTGATTTCCTCTTTGATTTAGTAAGCAAGTTTAACCAGTAAATTTACCGCTCCGGGGGTTTTAGGGGGGGGCACGAGCATACGCCCCTGCTCTTCCCTCCTTTTGCTTTTTTTTCAACCTTTTGATATACTAGGAAAATAGGTTGCTGATCTGTAACCGGCAATTTTTCAGAGGTGAAAATATGATAGTTTCGACACGCGGACGATATGCCCTCAGGGTTATGATTGACCTGGCAGAACAACACGAAGACTCATTTACTCCGCTCAAAGACGTTTCGGCAAGACAAAACATTTCTCAAAAATATATTGAAGCAATTATGACTATGCTTTCTAAGGCAGGCTTTGTTGACGGCGCTCACGGAAAGGGCGGCGGATACAAACTGAACCGCAAGCCCGAAGAATACCGGGTGGGCGAAATTCTCCGCCTTACAGAAGGAACCCTTGCTCCTGTAGCCTGCCTTGAAAATGACAATTTTAACTGTGACCGCAAGGCTGACTGCCGTACCCTGCCGATGTGGACTAAGCTTGACGAACTTATTGAAAGCTACTTAGACAGCGTCACCATCAAAGATTTAATGAAAAAATAAGGCCCAAAAAGCCTTCTCCAAAGGAATTTTTATGACTTATACCAATCTTGATATGCCTAAGGCTGGGGACACTGTGCTTGTTGGAATGAGCGGCGGTGTCGATTCAACCCTGACCGCTCTGATGCTCAAGCAGAAGGGCTGCCGCGTAATCGGAATTACAATGTCCCTCTGGGACGGAAAGCTCCCTCAGGTCAAATCTGACAAGCCCATGAAAGAAGCCTGCTATGGCCCGGGCGAAGAAGAAAATATTGAAGAATGTCAGAAATTCTGCTCTGAACATGACATAGAATATCACGTTGTGGACGTAAAAGAGCAGTACCAGAAAAAGGTTCTGGAATATTTTAAAAGCGAATACCGCAGTGGCCGCACTCCAAATCCATGCATTATGTGTAACCGCAACATTAAGTTTGGCGCCATGCTGGAAGCAGCCCACCAGAGCGGAATTGAATTCGATTATTTTTGTACGGGACATTATGCCCGCATTGTACGCCCAGACCAGGGACTTTACGGTACAGACAAGCGTCCCTGCATGATTGCCGGTGCCACCGACGTATCTAAAGACCAGACTTACTTCCTCTACAGGATTCCTAGCGAAACTCTGGAAAAAGTCCGCTTTCCTCTTGCCCTTATGAAAAAGAGCGAGGTTTTTGAACTGGCAAGGCAGGCAAATCTGGAAGCCGCAAATCGTGAAGAAAGTCAGGATTTTGTAGGCGAAGAATATTTTGACATGATTTTCAGCGATAAGCCAAGCGTTCCGGGCGACATCATCGACCTGGACGGTCACATTCTTGGCCGTCACCGGGGAATTGAACACTACACCGTCGGACAGAGGCGGGGACTTGGAGTTTCTGCAAAATATCCGGTCTACGTTCATTCGATTGATGCCAAAAACAACCTGATTGTGCTCGCTCCAAATGATGCCCTTAATTCAGCCGGCCTGATTGCGGATGATTTTGTCTGGCCGGGCGATCTTGAACCGCCGCAAGGTATGGTAATTGAAGCGCTTGTAAAAATCAGACTGGCTTCAAAGCCGGTAGCCTGCCGCGTAGAACGCTATCAGCCGGCAGAAGGCGAAACCTTTACCGGCCAGCCCTGGAAAATCACCTTTGACCAGCCGCAGAGGGCAGTTGCTCCAGGACAGTCAGCTGTTTTGTATAAAGACGGCGTGATTATCGGCGGCGGAATTATCAGTAAAACAGTGAAATAAGCCTTCATACTAAGCCCTTACAAATTTTCACACACATGATAGATTTTTCATTAAATCACCAATATAATAGAAGAGGTTTTATTTTTATTTATTGGTGGTTTATATGAAAAACATTCAGAACAAATGGATCCGGGGCGCTATTCCGGCTCTTTTGCTCCACTGCAGTATCGGTACCGTTTACTGCTGGTCTATTTTCAGTCAGGAAATCGCAGATTACATCGGATTTTCAAAAGGTGCGACTGAATGGGCCTTCAGCTTTGCCATTTTCTTTCTGGGAATGAGCGCAGCTTTTTTGGGAAATCTTGTTGAAAAAAACATTCACAAGTCTTCTTTGATTGCTACCCTCTGCTTCTCTATTGGTATGGCTGGAACAGGATTTTTTATCCAGTACGGTGGTGCTCACCGCGGAAATCCTATTTCCCTGGTCGGAATTTACATCTGCTACGGTTTTATTATGGGTGTAGGTCTTGGAACAGGATATTTAAGCCCGGTAAAAACCCTTATGCTCTGGTTCAAAGACCGCAAGGGACTTGCTACAGGTCTTGCAGTTGCAGGCTTTGGAGCCGCTAAAGCCATCGCCTCTCCAATCATGCAGGCCCTTCTCGGTGACAACAAAAACGGCGAAATCTTTAAGATGTTCTATATTCTTGCCTGCGTTTACTTTGTGATGATGTTCATCGGTCACCTCATTCTTGCAAAACCTGCTGACTGGGTTGAGCCTCAGACAAAATCTAAGGACGAAGGAATTATCGCAACCCTCAAACGCGAGCCGATTATCAGCTACGTTGCAATCTGGCTCATGTTCTACATCAACATTACCTGTGGTCTTGCCCTGATTTCTCAGGAAAAGATGATTGTAAAATGCCTTGGTCTTGCTAGTGCAGTAGGAATCATTTCTACAATCTCTGCTGTTTTCAATGCGGGCGGACGTCTCGGCTTCTCTGCCTGGGCAGACTCAATGAAGGATCGCAATTCAGTTTACAAGCTGATTTTCATTCTTTCCATCGCTTTCACAGCAATCGTTTACTTTGCAAAGGGAATTGAAAACGGAGCCGGAAACATTCTTCTTACAGTTTTCGTTCTTGCCCTGATTTTCATAGTAAATGCAGGCTACGGCGGAGGCTTCTCTAACATCCCGTCCTGGCTTTCTGACCACTACGGAATGGGAAGCATTTCTGCAATCCACGGAATTACACTTTCTGCCTGGGCATTTGCAGGTCTTACCGGAAACCAGATGGCCAACGCCATCGTTCAGAAAACCGGCCAGTTCGTAGAGCTTCACGGAATCAAAGTTAATCCAACCGGCTATCAGCACGTTCTGATTGTTACCGGCGCCCTTTACATCGTAGCACTCAGCCTGAGCCTATTCCTTGTAAAGCCAACTAAAAAAGATTAATAAGGAGGGGGAAGCCTCCCCCTGTCTCCAGCCCGCATCGCGGTCTTCCGCCCCCCCCTCTGCGGGGTGTGGCCCCCCGCAACGCCCCCCCCCTTATTTTTTTCTACTTTCCAGCACACTCCCTGTATTCCGTCGGCGTTAATCCAAACTTCTGCTTGAAAAGCTTTGTAAAATAATTCTGATCGTTATAGCCTACTTCAGTACTTATTTCTTTTATAATGAGGGAAGGATTTCCCAGAAGTTTTTTGGCTTTTTCAAGTCGCAGGGAAGTTACATAATTTATAAAGTTTTCACCTTTTTCTTCTTTAAAAAGGCGGCTCAAATGGTAAGGGCTTACACCAAGCTCCTGAGCCAGAGCTTCAAGACCAAAATCTTCAGCCAGATGCTCTTCAATAAATTTACAGGCCTTTTTTATTACCGGATTTTCACTTCCGCTTTTTGCCTCAGAAATTGCAAGAAAGCATTCAACAGCCCGCGAAGAAAGATAAGCTTCGAAATCTTCCTCCTCCGTAAATCTGGCCAGCGAAGGAAAAATAGAATCAAAGGCTTCATTTTTGTAAGAGGCATCAACTTTTAAAACTGCATTTTTTATATTTAAAAGCGTTTCAAAAAGACTGTTGCGGATTTTATCAGTATCAGAATAAGTTGCAAAAAGAACCTCAATATATTCCGAACAAAGAGATTTTACACTGGCAATATCTTCCGCATATAGTTTTGCAACCAGAAGCTCAGCAATTTTCCGGGCATTTTCAGCTTCAAAAGCCCCGGGATTTTGACTTGTAAAATATGAAAGGCCGCCCTTACCTCCGCAGGAATTAATTGCCGAAATTGAATTATTGTAAGCCGTATGACTGCAGGAAATATCCGAAAACATATTACTTACACCAATTTTTATGGCAGAAGAAATTCTTGTTGAAAGCAAAAGAAAAATCTCATCCATCAACTTTTTTATATCAAAATCTTTTGGAAGATACAAAAAGATTACAACCTTATTTTCCATCAGCGAACCGATAATGCATTTACACTTAGAAGAAAAAACATCGCGCAGCTCTTCATAAAATTTCTGCCGCTCTGTGTGACCAAGCCCCGGAAGCTCCACGGCAGTAATATAATAGAAGGAATTTTCAATTCCGAAATAACTCAGATAATCAGAAAAGTCTGTGGTTTTATTATTAAAAATGCAGGAATAAATAAAATCACTTTCAACCATTGTAGAAACAGAGCTGAGTTTTTCGTGAAGCTCAATATTGTCCGTAAGATTCTGATGCATACTGTCAATCAGACTCATTGCATTGCGTACAGTCTGAACAATAAGATTGCGGTTTACGGGCTTTGTAAGATATTTAAAGGCGCCCAGGTTCAAAGCCTGCTGGGCATACTGAAACTGATTGTAGGCAGTCAAAATTATCACTACGATATTGGGATTAATCTGCTTGATAAGGGAAATTGTTTCAAGTCCGTTGAGGCCCGGCATCTGAATATCCATAAAAACTATGTCGATTTTCTGATTATGGACTACTTCCAGCGCCTTAGAGCCGGAATTCGCAGTCACAATCGAAACTTCTTCCATAAAATTTTTGGTCAGAATGATTTTTAGAGACTCAATTTCAAGTTTTTCGTCATCTGTCAGTAAAATCGAATACATTTTTAATTACCTTTTTATTTTGATAAAAAATATACAGCCTTTGCCGCCGGATACTGACTCGCATTCCGGATTATCAGCAATGCTGAAAACTTCATCATATTTATAATACATCCTTAAGCGGGAAATTACATTAACAAGTCCGGCAGAAACATGGCCTTCTCCATTATTTTCGCCCGGTTCTTCATCCTTATGTAAAACTATTCCACTTCCGCCCTTTTCAACTTCCTCAAAAAGCCGTTCTTTCACCCCCGGCGCAAAACCACATCCGTTATCACTGATTGTAATTTCTATGCTGTCAGGCTTTCCTTTAACAGTGATTTTTATAAGGCCGTTCTCCGTAACATCCTTGAGGCCGTGCTTCATGCAGTTTTCAACAAGGGGCTGCAAAATCATATTTGGCATTTTAGTTCCCAGAACCGATTCATCAATATCCTTTATAAAGGTAAATTTATTGTCAAAACGAACCTTCATAATGTAAATGTAGTTGTCCAGCATTCCAAGCTCTTCGGCAATAGTCGCTTCACTTCCCGGATGCTGAAGATTATAGCGGAAAAAGTCCGAAACCTGTTCAAGATAGTCGCAGGTTTTGTAGGCTTCTTCTATCATAGCAAGCTGGGCACCTGAATTCAGCGTGTTGAACAAAAAATGCGGCTTAATCTGCTCCTGAAGGGCTTTAAGCCGGGCCTCAGTGTACAGGGCGCGAAGCTCAATTTCCTTTTCTCGAAGCTCATTTTCCTTCATGGCGCGTTCCCAGATTGTATCAACATACTCTCGTATGCTGATAATCATAGCGTCAAAAGCCCGGCAGATATTTCCGATTTCATCATTTTCTTTGTTCTTAAAAAGAGGAACATCAAAATCACGCTCCGAAAGGCGGCGGGCTACATCAGAAATTTTTGCCAGAGGCTTTGTAATATTGCGGATATTTATATAAGGCAAAAGCACCATCAGCATTACAAGCCCTATCATGGCAATCACCAGCTTCTGGATTATCGATTTTATACGGACCTTGTTGTAATTATAATTTTTGGCATTCGTAGTAAAAAAGAGCATATCAAGATCTATGATTTTTTTCCGCAGGTGAGAATAACAGTCCAGGCTTTTTGTAAAATACATTTCCGCATTCACAATATTATTTGCGCGGCGGGCAGCAATGGCCTTCTGACTCAAATCAAAAAAAGAAAGCGACAGTTTTCTTATGATGAACTCGCGCTGGAAAACTTCAATTGTAGACGGATTTTCGTGGAATTTTTTGATTGTATCCTCGGTCTTTTTCTGAATCTTAAAAAATTTATCAACGCTTCCAAAGCTGCGGTATTTTATATAGGCTTCCATTGCCGCCTTTGACTCCTCAAGCTCCAGAATATAGGCGTCTAAATCAGCATTAGACTGAAAGGAATCCCCTGTTTCCCTCATGATATGGGAAAAAAGCGAGGCCATAAAAAGAAGGGCGGCAACCGTAATCGCAGAATTGAGGATAACAAAAAACATAATCTGATATCTGATGGAAGCCCGCTTATAACGACTGCTGATTTTACTGAATATTTTCATTTCTGCCGTCCGCGTTTTAAGATATCTATGTCCGCAATTATGTAGCTGCTGCATTGACCTGAGTTTTTGTAATTAAAAATTTCTTCAACTGCCCGGGCTCCAATTCCCAGGGAATTAATTACGATAAGCTCATTAATAATTTCTCTTTCATAGTAGGCGCGGCTTTCGGCACCCTCGCTAAGTCCGATGATTTCAGTTTTTACAGACTGGTTTAATTCCGTAATTGTCTGGGCCGCAAGAACTGTATTTTCTTCGGAAAGGGACACAAGCAGGTCATAAGGAGAAGCCCCTGAAAGATTCTGTCGGAACAAATCAAATTCTGAATTATTTTTGTCCGCTCCCAGGTGCAGATTTTCAATATTCAGATTTTTTCTTGTAGAAGTAAGTTTTAAAAGCTCCTTCATCAGCAGGGAATAAATCTGATTGTTTTGAAAATCAGAGTGTAAAATACAGATATTTCCTTTTCCATCCGTAGAAGAAATAATTTCATTTCCTACAATCTGACCCAGCTCAGAATAATTTATTCCTATAAAGGAAATCTGCTCAAGTTCCGGAAGGTACTGTCCAAAGGTCACAAGGGGAATTTTTCTTCCGCTGGCGTCTACAGGAGCCGTCACATTTGAAGTGCCCTCAGGAATAAAAGCGATGAGGCCGTCCGGCTCAATGTAGGAAGCATAATCAAAAATTTTCTGCAGGGAAATATCACTTTCAAAATTTTCCGGGACATAAAGCTCTATTGAACAGTCGTATTTTTGCGCCCTAGACTGAGCCCCGCGGTAAACCTGACGGACAAATGCTTCAACAGATGAAGTTCCAGTTACCAGAATGTTATATTTTCTTTCTGTACTTGAAGTTCCGTGTCCAACGGCTTTTGAAACAATATTCTGTGACTGCAAAATGATATAAAGTCCGAAGCTTACGATTGAAATAAAAAGAAGAGAAGTAAGTCCTATTTTAAGCACAAAACTTTTTTTCATACAGGTTTAAAATTATAAACCATAAAATGCGGCTTGTAAAAAAATTAGCGTTAGAAAAAAGGGCTGCCCATTCTTTTCTGGACAGCCCAAATCTCCCTTTTTTTTAAATATATTTTTACCTGATAAAGCGTGGATTACTGTTATCTTGATTTTCGCTGTTTAGAAACAACGTCGAAGATTACGGCAAGCAGCAAAACAAATCCTTTTACAGCCTGCTGCCAGTTAGAATCTACACCAAGAATTGACATACCGTTGTTCAAAACACCCATAAAGATAGCACCAATTACGGCACCGCTTACAGTACCAGTACCACCATATGCCGAAGCACCACCAATAAAGCAGGAACCGATGGCATCCATTTCATAGCTCTGACCAGCGGTAGGAGCAGCTGAATTGAAACGGGCGATACAAACAAGGGCAGCAACAGCAGAAAGGAAGCCCATGTTTGTGTAGGCAAACATCATAACGTTATCTGTATTTACACCAGAAAGCTTTGCAGCCTTTACGTTACCACCGATTGCATAAAGGTAACGGCCTGGAACTGTATGCTGTGTGTAATAGCTGTAGCAGGCAATTACGATTGCAAGAAGAATCAAAACTGTAGGAATACCATGGTGATGTCCAAGCAGCCATGAAACAATCAGAATAGCAGCAGTGATGACAACAAGGCGTGCAATGAAAGCTCCGCGTCCCTGAACTGCATAACCTTTGTGTTCCTTACGTTTGCGTGTAAGAACCTGAGACAAAATCATTACAACACAAATGATGATTGCAACAATCATTGTTACTCTCAAAGAAATTCCCTGAAGGTGAGCTTTTGCGGCTGTATCAGTCAAAGCCTGTTTAGAAAGCTCAGGCATCAAAACTTCAGGAATATAGCTTGAAAAAAGGTTCAGATATTTCTGTGGGAATGGTGAAATTGTCATACCGTCAAGAACGATAAGGGCAACACCGCGCCACAAAAGCATACCTGAAAGTGTTGTAATAAAAGGCGGAATATGCAGATAAGCAATAAAAGCACCGTGCCATGCACCGATTGCAGTACCAATTACAAGGCTGATAAGAATTGCAAGGTAAATATTACAATGCAGGTTGACTATGAGCGTTGCGGCAATAGCACCTACAAGACAGATTACAGAACCAACAGACAAATCGATGTTACCACCGGTAAGAATACAAAGAAGCATACCGGCAGCAAGAATCAGAACGTAAGAGTTCTGAAGAATGATGTTATTTACGTTGGCAGGAACAAAAAGCGATCCGTTATCTGTAGCTCTAATCAGAACCTCAAAGAGGAACATTACAGCTACAAGCACCAGAAGCATTGTATTTTCTTTTAACACCTTTCGAAGATTGAAAGGCTCTTTTCTAACTAAGGTTTCTCCCATTTTTATCCTCACTAATTTTTATTTTCCAGAATTGATGATTTCTGTCATGATTTTTTCCTGAGTTGCCTCAGAAGCCGGCATTTCTGCAACTATGCGGCCTTCGTTCATAACGTAAATTCGGTCACTCATACCAAGAATTTCCGGCATTTCCGAAGAAATCATAATTACAGATTTCCCCTGCGCTACCATCTGATTGATGATGCAGTAAATTTCGTACTTTGCACCAACATCAATACCTCGTGTCGGTTCATCAAGAATCAGAATGTTAGGCTCAGCAAAAAGCCACTTACCAATCAAAACCTTCTGCTGGTTACCGCCCGAAAGGTTGCCTACATTTTCCATTACGGTAGCACACTTTGTATGCATTTCTACCTTTTTCTCTTCGGCAAACTTCTTTTCCAGGTCAAAGTCGATGGAAATACGGGGTGTAATCTTTTTAAGATTTGCAGATGTCGTATTTTTTGCAATCGACTCAGTAAGGATAAGTCCGTTTCCCTTGCGGTCTTCTGTAACATAGGCAAGTCCGTGTTTAATTGCACTCTTTACAGTCGGAAGTTCAACTTCCTTACCATCAAGGAAAATCTTTCCGTGAATATTTGCACCGTAAGAATGGCCAAAAATACTCATGGCAAGTTCAGTTCGTCCGGCACCCATAAGACCGGAAATTCCGACTACCTCACCGCGGCGGACATTAAAGCTTACATTATCGCAAACCTTGATTCCTTCAAAAATAGGATGATCAACACACCAGTCTTTTACCTCAAAACAAACTTCTCCGATATTTGGAGTTCGTTTCGGGAAGCGGTCGGTAAGGCTTCGGCCTACCATTGCCGCAATAATTGTATTTTCGTCAAATGACTCTTTTGCCTTGTCCAGAGTTTTTACAACCGTACCATCACGAATTACGGTGATTTTATCTGCAACATAAGAGATTTCATTTAACTTGTGTGAAATAATAATCGAAGTCATTCCCTGCTCTTTTTTGAGTTTTAAAAGCAGGTCCAGAAGCTTTTTAGCTTCCGTATCATTCAGAGATGCCGTAGGCTCATCAAGAATCAAAAGGCGTACTTTTTTTCCAAGTGCCTTTGCAATTTCTACCAGCTGCTGCTTTCCAACGCCAATATCCTTAATCAGCGTGTGAGGATTTTCATGAAGTCCTACAATTTCCAGCAGTTCCGATGCTTTTTTGAAAGTTTCATCCCAGTTGATTTTAGAAGTTTTTCCCCTTTCGTTTCCCAAAAACATATTTTCGGCAATCGAAAGAAGCGGAACCAGAGCAAGTTCCTGGTGAATAATTACAATACCTTCTTTTTCACTGTCTTTTATAGTCTGAAATTTACAGGTTTTTCCATCGTAAATAATATCGCCTTCATAAGTGCCGTACTGATAAATACCACTCAAAACATTCATAAGGGTAGATTTACCGGCTCCGTTTTCACCACAAAGAGCGTGGATTTCGCCTTCAGTTACCTCAAGATTTACATTCTCAAGAGCAACAACAGGGCCAAATCTTTTTGTAATATTTTTCATTTCCAATAAAGTTTTTGCCAATTGGAAGTCCTCCTTTTTTTAATTCAAAAAAAACCGCCCGCCCAAAAAGGGTGAGCGGCTGTTTCAGATAAAACTGTTACTACTGAAGATCAGCTTCTTTGTAGTATCCAGAATCGATAAGGAGTTTTTTGTAGTTTGATTTGTCACCAAATACTGGTTCACAAAGGAATGATGGGATTACACCAGTTCCGTTGTCGTATGTCTGGCGGTCATTGATTGGAGGAACAGATCCCTTAGCAATAGCGTCAACCATTTTTACAACCTGAGAAGCAAGTGTACGTGTATCCTTGAATACAGACATAGCCTGAGTTCCTGCAATCATGTTCTTTACAGATGGTTTATCGCAGTCCTGACCTGTAATGATTGGGAAGTTAGCAGCTGTATAACCAGCACCTACCAGAGCGTTTGTGATACCGTTTGCACATGAGTCATTTGATGAGTAAACTGCATCAAGTTTTGTTCCGTTTGGACCATAGCCCTGAGAAGCGATAAGAGCTTCCATACGAGCCTGAGCTTTTTCTGTAGACCAGTTCAATGTAGCACACTGAGCTTTAGAAGTCTGTCCTGAACGGCAAACCAAAGAACCATTGTCAAGGTAAGGTTTCAAAACATCCATAGCTCCTCCGAAGAAGAAGTTGATGTTGTTGTCATCTGGAGAACCTGTGAAGAATTCGATGTAAGCTGGATCAGCCTTTGAACGATTCTTAAGGTTGAGCTTGTCTACAAGGTAGTCACCCTGGAGAGTACCAACTTTGTAGTTATCGAATGTAGCGTAGTATGTAACTGCGTCTGAGTTCATAATCAAACGGTCATAAGCAATAACCTGGATTCCAGCTTTCTTAGCTGTATCAAGAACACCTTTAAGTGCCGAACCATCAATAGAAGCGATTACAAGAATCTGATTTCCCTTTGTAATCATGTTTTCGATCTGCTGAGTCTGCAAAGCGATATCGTTGTTTGCATACTGAAGGTCAACTTTGTAGCCTGCCTTTTCAAGCTCTTTCTTCATGTTTGAACCATCCTGGTTCCAGCGCTGAAGTGATTTTGTTGGCATAGCAACACCTACTTTTACACTGTTTTTAGAAGGTTTTGCAAATACAGCTCCACAAAGCATAAGAGCAGCCATCATGAATGATACGATTTTTTTCATATCGGTCCCCCAATTTTGTTTTTTTATGTACCAACTTTTTTTTAAGGTACTAATTAATTATAAATTGGGATTGCGTGGACGAGCACGCTAATTTCTTTATTTTTTTGCTTTGATTAGAAGAAATCGAAGTGGCAGAAGGAAGTTCCAGACCTTTGATTAGTAATTTTTTGCGCGGATTAGGTATTTTTTGCAGCAAAGTATTGAAATTGTAATTCAAATAGCAGCTACACATTCCAACCGGTCACAATTTGTGACCGGTTCAAGTTCAACTTCAGAACAATCTTCTTTATCCGGATTTTTCGATGAAGCTAAAATATAATTATTATCTTTCCTGTTAAGCATTATGACACGGGCAACAGGTTTCCCTTCTTTTATAAGTAAGATTATAGGACTTTTTTCAGCCGCCTTTTTCAGGCTTACTTCATTCAAATCCGAAAGATCCAAGTGTTCTGCTAGACAATCTCCCAGAATGTGATTTACTACATTATCCACACTTTGATTTGATTTTTTTGCCAACTGATTCAGATATTCAATAATACGAGGTTCAAGTTCTAACTCCATATCTACCCAGCGTTCCATAGGAGTAAGGATTACATTTTCAAAAGAAATTTGTGTATCGTTTGATTTTTCCATATTATCCCTCGCTGATAAATCCTATTTTTCTCTTTGATTTCGGTTCCTCAATAAGATTATTTAAAACCTGTATAATCTGATTGATTTTCTTATCCTGTTCGGAAAATTTTTTATCACAATGGTCTATGTGAAGTAAAAGAAGTCGCCTGATTTCTGCAAGTTCAGCTTTGTCATCCGTTTTAACAATCTGAGAACTGACATAGTGCCGAAGCTTTACAAATGCATCCATAATTCGAATGCTCACTTGAATTGCCGTAGGACTATGCAAAACAGCAGAAAGCATTGCAACGCCCTGCTCGGTGAAAACGTAAGGGAGATATTTTAAATTTTTACCACGCATACTTTCTGAATCTTTATCCAAGATCACAGATTGTGATCTTGAAGAACTTGTATCCTCGTTTAAGGTTGCAAATTGCGATCTTAAAAACTCATACTCTTCACTTGTAAGTTGAAACCTAAACTCTTCAGGAAATCTTTCAAGATTTCTTTTTACAGCTTGATTAATAGCCCTGGTTTCCACCCCATACAATTCCGCCAGGTCTCGGTCAATCATAACCTGCTTACCACGAATCAAAAATATTTTACTTTCAACAAGTACAGATGTAATTTCATTTTCCATATCTCTATCATAGTTTACTTAGAATCAAAAAACATTAAGTTAGAAACTTAATGACAAAATAGAAAATTATTGTCTAACAGCAAAAGTATTATTATCTTTTTATAAGTATGCAGACAAATCATAATAATCCAGGCTTTTCAGCTCCGAAAATTGATGTCCCGGCTACATCGCAAAATCTCAAAAAATTGCGATTAGAACGAAACATCTCAATAAAGCAAATCCAAACTCTTTTTGGAATGGAAAATCCCCAGTCAATTTACACATGGGAGAATCCTGATAAAAAATTTCTTCCCTGCATAGATAATCTTGTGACTCTGGCAAACTTCTATAAAGTTACACTTGATGAAATGATAATAATAAAAAGAGAAAATACTTCTGATTTGTCTGTAAGCGAGCCAAGACCTTCTTATGGAATTTCAAAAGAGACGCTGGATTTCATCGCAGACACAGCCAGTTCAGATACGAAAGTGGCATTACAAAATTATTACAATCTTTCAATCTAGTTTCTAAAAAAATCATATCTCCATCCCCACTTTTCCATGTTATAATTTCCTCATGAAATCTATTTTGATAAACACAGTAAAGATTTCGGTTGCAGCAATACTTGCGGTTTTGTTTGCTCAGACAATGGGGCTGGATTTTGCAGTCTCGGCAGGAATTGTGGCGATTCTTTCGGTGCAGCCTACAAAGAAGGAGACGCTCCGTACAGCCCTCGCGCGACTTCTTGCCTTCGCCGCAGCCCTCCTGATTTCAATCACGCTTTTTAATCTTCTTGGCTTCACTCTGCCGGTATTCTTTCTTTATCTTGTGATTTTTATTCTTGTCTGTCAGTGGCAAAAATGGATTTCTGCAATGGCCATGGATTCCGTGCTGATTTCACACTTTCTATCCTTTGGAAAAACCGGTATTTCAGAGGTCACAAATGAGATTCTGCTTTTTCTTCTTGGCGTAGGCTTTGGAATTCTTGTAAATATTTTTCTTCACAAAAAGACTAATTATATAGAAGAATTGAAATCAAAAACTGACAATCAGATAAAACTTGTCCTTGCCAGAATGGCAGCCCGCATAAAAAATCCCGCCCTGCCAGATTACGACGGCAGCTGCTTTACATCACTTAATCAAAGCATCTTCACCGCCAAAAAACAGGCCGAAGAAAACTTCAACAATCAGTTTTCAAAAAAAGACACCTTCGACAGCCGCTACCTGGAAATGCGCGAAAATCAGACAAAAATCCTTTACGAAATGTTCAAGGCCGCAAGCAAAATCCGCAGCGTTCCTTCCACCGCCGGTCTTCTTTCCGATTTTCTGGAAAAAGTCTCCGCTGAATATCACAAGGACAACGACGTAAAATCCCTTCTGGAAGAACTGGCCCTCATCAGCGAAAAAATGAAAACTCTCCCGCTTCCTCAAAGCCGGGCCGAGTTCGAAGACCGGGCAAATCTTTTTATTCTGATGGAACGCCTGCAGGATTTTCTTCAGATAAAAAGGGATTTCATGCTATAATAACCCCATGCCCGACAGTACCCTTATCACACATCCTCTTCCGCCGATCTGGAACGAAGAAAGTAAAGTTCTCCTCCTGGGCACAATGCCTTCTCCAAAAAGCCGCGAACTCGGCTTCTTTTACATGCACCCGCAAAACCGCTTCTGGCGCGTGCTGCCCCAAGTTTTCGGCGAAAATCTGGCACTCCCAAATAAAGCCCCGGACACCCAGACCGCCATAGAAGAACGACGCGATTTTCTTTTACGTCATAATCTCGCCCTCTGGGATGTCCTTGCCAGCTGCCAGATAAAAGGCGCAGCCGACTCATCAATCCGCCGGGAAATTCCAAACGATTTTTCGCAAATTCTATCAGAATCAAAAATCCGTCAGGTCTTTTTTACAGGACAAACCGCAGCCGCCCTCTGGAAAAAACACTGTGCAGCCCTCTATGAAAAAGCCTTCAATCTGACCGTCCACACGCTGCCAAGCACAAGTCCGGCAAACGCCCGCTTTACGCTTGAAAAATTAATAGAAGAATATCAGATTGTACGGGAGTGTATGCTGCTGTAAAAGCCTCCATAAGGCCCGTCAGCCCTTACTTCCAGCCTTCCCAGATTTTCTGCGCCATACCAACAGTGGCAGCAGTCTTCCCGTTACGGCAAACCGGCTGCTTCAAAAGCTTGGCCTGATTTTCAAAAAGCTTTTCTTCTTTTTCGCTGTCATCAAGGTAGGCAATGCTGGCATAATCCTTAGCCTTTTTATCAATCATCGCTTCAATGGCAGCCGCCCGTCCACCTTCAAGACGCGCAAGAGCAGACACCACCGAGTCAAACTCCCCGGCACTCATCTCCTTTTCCTTCAGATCGACAAACTGAAAATCAATCCGCCTCTCCTTAAAAAATCTCTGCGCACTCTTAGTATCAAACGATTTATTAGTCCCAAAAATCTGAATCATGATTACACCCTTTTTTCAATTACGATTTTACAAAATTATTTAATATAAATACTCTTGAGTTTATCTTCAATTTTATATACTATACAAACTCTAGGGGACGCTTGTATTTGCGGCGGCTTGCCTCCGATTTCTCGTGAATGAAGGAGGCTGTCTGTGACTGAATATGAAAAAGCAATGATTGTCATTGCAATTATCACATTAATCATAGACCTGCTCACCTTCCTGCTAAAATAGGATAAGAGCACAAAAAAACCGCCCCATAGTGTGACGACTTCGTGGGCGGTTTCTTACAAACTGCTACGGAGGCAAGTCGCTCTTTTACAAGCGTCTCCGTTTTTTTTAATATAGCATATTTTGCGTAAAAGTCAACCTTTACGCAAGCTTAAAACAATCCCAGTACCTTGTCTGGGCAGGCTTTGATACACTCGCCGCACGAAGTACACTTGCTGTAGTCCACTTTTGGGATGCCGCTGCTGATGTCGATGGCGCCTTCAGGACATTTTTTGGCACAGATGCCGCACTTAAAACAGCCGGCAGCGCAGTCCTTGCGGATCTGCGGTTTGTTGTCGCTGTGGCATGAACAGCGGGCGATTGCGCCTTTTGTATCTTTTGGCATAAGAACAAAAAGATGCTTAGGACAGGTTTTTACACATTTTGCACAGCCTACGCATTTTTCGCGGTCTACTACTGGAAGACCGTCTTTTCCCATTGAAAGGGCACCGAACTGGCAGACTTCTACACAGTCGCCAAAGCCGATACAGCCAAAAGCACATTTCTTTGTTCCGTTCATTGTGAGCTGGGCAGCGGCACAGCTTGGAACGCCGTCGTATTCGCCTTTCTTCTGGGCTACGGCTTCTGTTCCGTGGCAGGCAAGGAAGGCAACCTTTGGAACTACATCTCCGGCACTGCCGCCCATGATTTCTGCAACCTTTGCGGCGCAGCTTGCACCACCGGCAACACAGCCGTTTGTAGGAGCTTCGCCTTTTACAACTGCTTCTGCAAAGGCATCACAGCCGGCATAACCGCAGCCACCACAGTTACCACCGCTAAGAAGATCGCGTACAGCCTGAACCTTAGAATCAACCTTTACATAAAAAATCTTCTTAAAAAGCCCGAGCAGGACACCAAGCAGGAAGCCTACTACCAGGGCAACAAGTATTGTATAAATTACTAACGTCATAAATCATTTCTCCATAAAAAATATTCCTAAAAATTTGCAACCCGCTTCCGCGGGGAACCGAACCCCGCTCCGCTATTTCCAAATAATCGGCAATATTTTTGCCAGACAACTAACATAATTAAGCCGGGGGCGTTGCGGGGGCAAGTAAGTAAAGCTAAAAATTGCTGTGCGCAATTTTTTTAACGCTTCGCTATCAAACATAACTTGCCAGCAAGTTTCCACACCCCGCAGAGAGGGTAGCACGCAACGAAGTGCGGGCGCAGGGGGAGACTTCCCCCTCCTACTATTCCCTATAACCTATCACCTAAAACCTATTCCCTATTTTATAAGTCCCTTGAATCCCAGGAATGCAAGACTGAGAAGTCCTGCGGCGACATAAAGGATTGGTGTTCCCTGAAATGAACGGGGAAGTTTTGCAATCTTAAGACGGCTGCGGACTCCGCTCATAACTACCATACTGATTAAAAAGCCCAGTGCTGAACCAAGGGCGTAAACAAGGCTTTCGCCGTAGTTATAGTTTTTGCCGATGCAGTTGATTGTAACACCAAGTACCGCACAGTTTGTTGTAATCAGGGCAAGGTAAACACCCATTGATTTATACAAGGCCGGGATTGATTTCTTAAGAAAGAATTCTACCAGCTGAACAAGAGAAGCAATTACAAGGATGAAAATCAGAGTCTGAAGGAATTCCAGTCCAAGAGGAATCATTACCAGTTTGTAAATTGGCCAGGTTACGGCTGTAGCAAGAATGATTACGAATGAAGTTGCAATTCCCATGCCGGTTGCCTTGTCGGTTTCGGCAGTCATTCCGATGAAAGGACAGATTGCAAGATACTGGATGAAAACTACGTTATCTACAATTGCAGATTTTATTAAAAGCTGAATTAGAGCAAGCATTATTTGTCCTCCTTGGAAGCTGAATCATCTGCCGGAGCAGCTTTTACACCGCAGGCAGCATTACATGAATCGCATGAAGGCTCATCACAAACAGGTGCAGGCTTATTCTGCTTTTCAGCGGCATAAATTTTCAATCCCTGCATAAGGGCTGCAAGGAAGCCGAATACGATGAATCCGCCAGGGGCACTGTTGAATACTCCGATTCTGTAGGCTTCTGGAATCAATTCTACTTTAAGGGCAGTTCCTGCCATCAAAGTTCCGCCGCCCAAAAGCTCGCGGAAGAAAGAAATCAGAACGAGAACGAAGGTGTAGCCTATTCCCATTCCAAGGGCATCAAGAATTGAATTTCCCGTGTTATTCTTTGAAGCAAAAGATTCAACCCGTCCCATGATGATGCAGTTTACTACAATCAGAGGAAGGAAGACTCCAAGGGCATCGTAAAGGGCTTCTACATAAGCATTCAATACCAGCTGAACGATTGTCGTAAAAGCCGCAATGATGATGATAAAGATTGGAAGACGGATTGATGACGGAATCTTCTTTCTGAAAATTGAAATTACGATTTCACTCATTACAAGAACGAAGGTCATTCCCATTCCCATTCCAAGACCGTTAAAAATGCTTGTGGTAACACCCAAAGATGAACACAAACCTATATTCAAAACCAGAAGCGGATTTTCGCGGACAAATCCGTTGGTAAAAATCTGAAGCTGTTTATTCATTTGAACCTCCGACTCCGTTTGCAGCCATGTACTTCATAAGCGAAGAAGTACCTTCTGTAAGAAGATTTGCAACTCCGTTACTGGTAATGGTTGCCCCGGAAATTGCATCAAAAGTAGAACCAGCCTTAAAGCCGTCCTTTGCATTTTTTCCTTCGAACTGACCAAAGAATGTCTTACCGTTTGAGAGCGTAAAGGTAGGATCGTTGGCCTTAAGTCCGAAGCCCGGAGAATCTGTATTTTTGAGGAACTGAAGTCCTGTAATTGTGCCGTCAGATTTCATTCCCACAAGAATTGTTGCCTGATCATAAGTCGGACCGTTTACCTGGGCTGCGCCACCTGCAATCTGGCCGTCTTTTTTTGCAATAATCAGATTTTCAATTTTAATTGTACCTACAGAAGAAGCTTCGTAGTCGTGAACTGACTCAAAAGTGTAGCCGTCACCAGGAAAAAAAGCTGTCATTGCCTGATTTACCTTTTCCACCTGATTCTGAGCAATTTTTGGCGCCGTAAAATTATTTACCACCGCAAGAACAGTGCAGGAAATTACGGCATAAAGTGCCAGAGTAAGGCCTAGCTTAATCATTTCTTTCATTATTTTACCTCCTCTGAACTGTCTGCCGGCTTGTCCAACGGACGAGCATTCTGAATGTCAAAAGTCTGAACGATTTTTGCAGGTGCCGGCCGTCGATTACCTTTTTTTCCGTAACCGTACATTCTGCCTGTAAAGTTGTTCAAAAGAGGGGCAACAGCATTCATAATCAGAATACTGAACATAACTCCTTCCGGG
>ODAI011330961.1_pt1 | contig 22041 bp, 17 predicted proteins | sample 1539321 | NCBI WGS metagenome assembly ODAI01 (sample SAMN02144231, study PRJEB22623) | gut metagenome | biome: sheep rumen | host: Ovis aries | place: New Zealand | reverse complement strand
GTATTAAGACCATCCGGCGTATCAGGCCAAAGCCCTTGTCGATATAATTCCACCGTTTTCCTCTTGTAATTATAGCTGTAACGCATAAAAATACCCTCCTTACTGGTTGTCCAGTAAAGAGGGTACATATCATTTTTCGGGGGTTTTGTTTATGTCTTAAAAATCGTTTTGATGGTTAAAACATAGATTAGTCACACGGTAGTCACACAGTAGTCACACATAATTATCCTTTCTTAGAAAATTGATTTTACTTTGTTCTAGCAATAGATATAATTATATTATTAGGATAAGGAGGCGATTATTTGACGGACGTACAGCAGAAACAGGCGGCGAAACAGTTTGCCGAGTATTGGAATGGAAAAGGGTATGAGAAGGGCGAGAGCCAACCATTTTGGCTGTCGCTTTTGCGTGATGTTTATGGGGTTGAACATCCTGAAGCCTATATAACATTTGAAGACCAAGTATTTTTGGGACACACTAGCTTTATTGATGGATACATAGCGGACACTAAGGTGTTGATTGAACAGAAGGCTATTGATAAAGACCTTAGAGCGGCTATACGTCAATCTGACGGAACGCTGTTGACACCGTTCCAACAGGCAAAGCGGTATATCACGGAGTTGCCGTTATCAAGGCATCCCCGATTTGTTATAACCTGCAACTTTAAGACTTTCTTAGTCTATGATATGGAGAACCCGTCAGGGGAACCAGAAGAAATACTTCTTGAAAATCTAGAAAGGGACTATTATAGACTTTCGTTCTTGGCTGATAGTGAAAACATACACCTAAAAAGGGAAATGGAGATATCTATTCAGGCTGGCGAGATAGTCGGTAAGATATACGAAGCACTTCTTGAAAGATACCATGACCCATCTAGTGAAGAAAGTCTAAAAAGCCTAAACATGCTTTGTGTGCGACTTGTCTTTTGTCTATATGCCGAGGATGCGGGGATATTTGGCAGACATAGCATGTTCCATGATTATCTAGCAAGGTATGAAGCTAGGGATATGCGAAATGCCTTAAAAGACTTGTTTCATGTGTTAGATACATTACCTGACAACCGTGATCCGTATTTGGATGAGGCGCTGGCTGCATTCCCTTATGTTAATGGTGGCTTGTTTACTGACGAAGACATAGAGATACCCAATTTTACTGATGACATAAAAACACTTCTTCTTACAAACGCGAGTGATGATTTTGATTGGTCTGATATATCCCCTACGATATTTGGTGCTGTGTTTGAGAGTACCTTAAACCCTGAAACCAGACGAAGCGGAGGAATGCATTATACATCTATTGAAAATATACACAAGGTCATAGATCCGCTGTTCCTTGATGACTTGCGCAAAGAACTAGATGACATTAAGGCGATAGGGGTGGAAAGGACACGGAATAACAAACTTCTTGATTATCAGCATAAGCTGGCATCATTAAAGTTCCTTGACCCTGCCTGCGGAAGCGGAAACTTTTTAACAGAAACATATATATCATTGCGCCGATTGGAAAATGAAGCCATATCAACGCGCTTACATGGGCAGATAAGTTTCGGTATGAATGATATGAACCCTATCGAAGTTTCAATAGGGCAGTTCTATGGCATAGAAATCAATGATTTTGCAACTACGGTAGCTAAGACCGCACTTTGGATAGCTGAAAGTCAGATGATGAAGGAGACGGAGGACGTTGTTCATATGCAGTTAGACTTCCTGCCGTTGAAATCTTATGCCAACATCACGGAAGAAAATGCTCTTCACTTGGATTGGGACGACGTCGTGCCTAAGGGCGAACTGAATTACATCATGGGTAATCCGCCGTTCGTCGGAGCTAGAATTATGTCTGAGAAGCAGAAGCAAGACCTTAACGATGTATTCGGGACGTGGAAGAATGCGGGCAACCTTGATTATGTTTGTTGCTGGTATAAAATGGCTTCTGATTATATGCAGGGCACGAACATACGGACAGCGCTGGTTTCGACTAATTCAGTATCGCAAGGGGAAACAGTTGCTAACCTGTGGAAGCCACTGTTCGAAGCGGGTGTGCATATAGATTTCGCGTACAGGACTTTCAGATGGGATAGTGAAGCGAAGATAAAGGCACACGTCCATTGTGTGATTATTGGGTTTAGTTTGGCTCCAAACAAGAAGCCGCGTCAGCTATACAATTTAGATCATATGCAGGTGGTCAATAATATCAATGGGTATCTGGTTGATGCTGATAATATCTTCATTGAAAGCAGGAGTAAAGCAATATGTAACGTACCATCTATTGGGATAGGGAATAAGCCTATTGATGGAGGCAATTACCTGTTTAAGGAGGAGGAAATGAATGACTTCCTTACAAGGGAGCCGAATGCCCGACCGTTATTCCATCAATGGTACGGGTCTGATGAGTTTATAAATCGACGTCCGCGCTACTGCTTATATGTGGGCAATAGTGACCCGTCTGAACTGCGTCGAATGCCAGAAGTGATGAAAAGAATATCAGCAGTTAGGGAGTTCAGATTAAGTAGCAATAGTGCGGGAACTAGAAAAATCGCGGAGACCCCTACAAGGTTTCATGTAACCAATATGCCTAGTAGTACATACATAGTTGTCCCTAAGGTCTCATCTGAAAAGAGACGCTATGTTCCTATGGGATTGTTGACGCCAGATATACTATGTAGTGATTTGGTATTCATAATCCCGAATGCAACACTGTATCATCTTGGTGTGCTTACTTCTAATGTTCATATGGCATGGATGCGGGCAACGTGTGGAAGGTTGGAGACCCGATACAGATACTCAAAAGACATAGTATATAATAACTTCCCATGGCCGACACCAACAGACGAACAGAGGGCAAAGATAGAAGCTACGGCACAAGCTATACTAGACGCACGAGCACTGTATCCAGATAGTTCGCTTGCTGACTTGTATGATGAGAATACGATGCCGAATGAGCTTATAAAAGCTCATCAGGAAAATGACAAAGCGGTTATGCAGGCATACGGCTTCACAAAGGACAGCCCTGAATACAAATCTGAGGCGGCTTGTGTTGCAACGTTAATGAAACTGTATCAACAGCTTACACAGTAATGAAAAAGCGGCGGAGATTTCCGCCGCTAGAACAAGAGAATATACGAGACTTCAGTGTTATGGCTTGAACAAAATCAGATTATTGGCAAAGCGGCTAGTCAGCATTTCATTTCAGATCCGACAAATCCAACATTTCCATATATGTTTCAGCCATGGGCTGTTGCATACTTGAAGTCTCATGAGGAATTGTATAAAGAAATAAAGGATGCAGCTAAAAAGGTGGAAGCAGAAATAAAAAAGAATACTCAAACATTTGGATATCCATTTTAGCAACTAAGAAAGTAAGAGGGCATCCGTTTATGGGAAAAAACTTACTTTTAGGGAACGGAATTAATGCTCATTTAAGAATTATCGGAATGGATATGAAGAGCATATATGGCCGATTCCTTAAACTTCTTGAAAAAGAAGCATCGGTTTTTAATAGTTTATTTCAAGATGGTATCGATTTAGAAGGTTGCAAAGCACAATTGAGGGCAACAGAGAAAATCGGAATTGAATCATTGGCCAAAATAGTTTATGAAAGCATTATTGGTAAGAATGCGAAATGGACCGATAATGATGAGGCTAGACTTCAGGATATGATTACCTGTATGGCAGTTAACGCTATATTCTTTGATGATAAGGGTAAGCTTCCGAGCAAATTTTCAGAAGATACACTTCCTAATTTTGCCAGTTATGACTCTGTTTTCACAATGAATTATTACGAATTTTGGGATAAAGATAGAATTTGTACACACCTACACGGTTTTTTTGATCTGTCGGCAATTAGAAATGATACACAACTCTTATTTAGCTCACAGAGGAGTCGCCTGAATGAATATATAACTGCAATACAAAGTATTTCAGGTAACTCGGAGTATGTGAATTTAAACCGAATTGTATTTGCTCCAGAGGGGCTTGGAAAAGATCAGCTTATAGCTGTTAGAGGCTTATATCCAAGTAATAAATTATATCCGGCTGACGATTTGTTTCTTATTTCGCCAAGAAAACTTTATACAGAACTTACCGGCATACATGAAATTGAAGTTTTCGGACTTTCCCCGTATGGTGATGAATCACTTATAGAGGCATTAAATAAAATTCATCATGTAAAGATATATGTATATGATAAGAAGAATAATAAAGAAGGAATAATATGGGATGAGAAATTGAAAACCGAACATATTATTGTAGATTCTTCTGAGATCATGACTGTATGACCGAAGAGTTATCCGAAATAGGTATTTACTTTTGCAAACTGGAACCTCGGATTCCAACTCAGCCGTCAGGAATCAGCCATCACATAGAATTTGTGATTGAGCCATTATTTTTAGAGTATTTGCATAAAAAAAGCAAAAAAGCAAAAAATAATTTGACCATTCCGAAATATAAGCATATACTAAACCTAGAAAGGTGGTTTGGTATATGCTTATTCAATTTTCTGTGAATAATTTTATGTCATTTAAGGAAAAGGCTATTTTATCATTGAATCCTTCAGCGGATACAGAGCATCCTGAGAATATAAACAATAAGAATGGATATAATGCTACAAATCTCGTGGCTATTTATGGTGCTAATGCTTCTGGAAAGACAAGCCTTTTTAAAGCTATGACTGTTGCAACTAATATGATTAAAAACTCAAACTATATGCAGGTGAATCAACCGATTCTTTCTATTGTTCCATTTAAATTTGATGACAATACTGTAAGAAAAGCATCCGAATTTGAGTTTATCTTCATTGCTGATGATGGTAATAGGTACATTTATGGCTTCTCTGCAAATATGGAAAGAATTACAGAGGAGTATTTATATCAGTATAAGACACAGAAACCTACGCTTATATTTGAAAGAAATGAGGAAGAATATGAATTCAAGGCTCAGAGGCAGATTTTAGAACCTCTTGTCAGATTTAATACTCCGAATAAACTTTTTTTGGCTACTGCAACTAACTGGAATACTGAATGTACTATGATTCCGTATAAGTGGCTTTCAGAAAAATTAGTTACTTTTACGGATGCGCAGGTACTTTCAAATCTGTCGCTGAATCTTTATAAGAGTCCTCAGAAAGATGAATATATAAAATTTACAGAGGATTTGTTACAATCAGCAGATATCAACATTTCTAAGATTAATATTGAAGTTAAAAGGACCAAAATAGAAATGCCGAGTGGTCTTTCTGTTCCGCAAGTTGTTGTAAATGGGCAGCTTGCGCCAACAATCACAGCTCAAGAATATGAGCAAATTGAAGTGAGGACGGAGCATATCATTGGGGAAGGAAGTGAATCATCCACATATGTATTGGGATTGGCTGAAGAATCGCTGGGAACAAATCAGCTCTTTATTTTAGGACCTTTTTTGAAAGAGGCCTTTGAAAAAGGTTTAACTATAGTTATAGACGAAATTGATAAGAGCCTTCATACATTTATTGTGAAGTATTTGATCAATATGTTTAGAAATAAGGACATAAATAAAGCTGGAGCTCAGTTGATATTTACTACACACGATACAGCTTTATTATCGTTATCAACGTTTAGGCGAGACCAGATATTCTTTACCGAAAAGAACAATACGACAGGAGCTTCAGATTTATACTCATTGGATGAAATGTCTGTTAGAAAAACTGATAATGTTGAAAAAGGATACCTTTTAGGTCGCTATGGTGCCATTCCATATATCTGCGGAGAGGAGCTATAATGACTGAAAGAAAACTTGAAATTAAAAAGCGGGGCAGGACACACAGGGATGAGAAACCTGTGTATTTAGTAATAGCTGAAGGTAAGAACAAGACAGAGACTTTTTATTTGTCTAACTTTCAAAAACAAGGGAAAGCATATAGTTTACAGTTTGCTAAAGCTGGTAGCAAGACAGACGCAGACTCACTATATAAAACAATGATACAAAAGTGGAAAGAACTGGAGCTTTCATCTGAAAAAGGCGACTTGGGATTTATTGTTTTAGACATAGATAGTGATCCTCAAAAAGCAGATAAGGTTTTGAAACTAATTCAAAAAAATAGAAATCAATCTATAAGGTTCATTGTTTCTAATCCTACATTTGAAATATGGCTTCTTATGCATTTTAAATATACTACTAAGCATTTTGCTGATGGAAATGCCGTTATCAATGAGTTGAAAAGGTATATTCCAGATTATGAGAAAAATCGAGATTGCTTCTTAGTGTGTGTTGATAGGCTTCAGGAAGCGATTTCAAATTCAGTTAAATTAGAAAAACATTTTGAAGGTTGTTTCTGGCCTTCAATAGAATGTAATCCGAGAACAGATATGGGAACATTGATTATGTGTCTTTTTAATGCAAATGAAATATAAGCTTTTCTTCGGTTGGGGGAGTGATTGTTGGACATCTTTTTCGAAGATGGAGAGAAAAATACTCTGATAAATTGGGTATTATTAAACTCTAATAATGACCAAAGGGGCGGGATGGGTTATGGAAAGTGTTAAAGTATTGTACATTATATAGGTTGGATTTTATGTGATTAGTCAGGAGCATAAAACTACTAGGGAATAGTGGAACAGACTAATAAAGTGATATTATGTTGAATTAGTACATATCAAAAAGTAAGGAGAGTAGGTAAATGTACTTTCAATCTATAGAGATAGATAATTATGGAAGCATTATAAATTTTAATTATCAGTTTAGATTTGATGAAAATGGTTATCCAGTTCCGCTTGTTCTTATTGGCGAGAATGGGACAGGAAAAACGTTGACAATTGCTAACCTGGTTGATGCATTAATTGAAATCAAACGTATAAACTATAAGGGAGTTCTTTTTGAAGTTAATGATAATAACTATTATAAAATAGGAACTAAGAATTATATATCAGTAGGGAAAAATACATCTCGTGTATCGGTTGCTTTAAAGCATGGTGATGAAAAAATGCACTATATTGATATAATGTCGCATTCTCCCGAGAAAATAGCAGATGATACATTTGTAAAACAGGGTGATATCAAGAATCACTCTGATTTTGAGGAAAAAGGCTTTTATAAAGAAGCAACAAGCTCTTTGAAGAAAAAGAATTATACGGAATTTATCTCTCTTTATTTTCCAGTCGATCGTTTTTATCTTCCTATGTGGTATAACAATGAAAACTATAACCGTATAGACTACTCAAAGAAATCCAACATAAATGATCCGGATACAAATCTGATAAAAACTGATATTTTATCTAATATCAAGGAATGGTTGAAAAATATTTATTTACAGACAACATTTCAGATTTTTCAAATGGGAGATAACGAAGGTATACCAGAGGAACTACGTGGAAAGAGGGTGTCAGTAAATGTAGATACTGATATACAAAGAATAGTTAAGGAAGTCATGAATACTATTCTTGATACAAATGATTACCAACCCGGGATTATGAATAGACGTATGCAAACAGTTTCATTTACCATGTCTGGAATAAACTGTAAAGATATTTCGCAGCTTTCTGAAGGGCAGATGAGTCTTTTTGCAATAGCACTTTCGATTATTAAAGAATGGGATATTTCACATGAGCAATTTGAATTAGGAGACATTAGTGGATGCGTTATTATAGATGAGGCAGATCTTGGATTGCATATCAACTATATGCATGACTGCTTTCCTCGTATGATGAAATTGTTTCCTAAAGTGCAATTTATACTGACGACTCATTCTCCATTTATGATTGCTGGATTATCTGAGGTATATGGAGATGATATAGATATTTTAGCCATGCCAGAAGGACTGAAGATTACAGACATTAATGCTTTTAGCGAAGTCCAAAAGGCGCAGGAGATTGTCGATGCAGAGATTGGTCAAATACGCGCAGTAGATAATCAACTAAAAAGTGAGATAGAACAATTGCGTAAGATGCATAATAGGGTTATGTTGTATACAGAAGGCACAACAGACGAACTATTAATAAAGAAAGCATTAGAGAAGCTTGACATTAGTGACATTTCCTTGGAAGTACGTGCTGCATCTCAGAAAAAGGGAAAGCAACATAATGATGATACAATCATAAAATTATTAACTACACTACAGGAGAATCCTTGTACAAATAATACTGTTATTGGTCTTTTTGATAGAGATGCTGATCCCGCTATTGTATTTATTAATGAAGCAGGAAACGAAGTAAAACTTGTTGACTATGAATATATTAAACTAGGAGACCACATATTTGCTTTAGCACTTCCAGTTCCTCATAATCGCCCGGAGGTTGATCAAATCTCAATTGAACACTACTTTACTGATAAAGAGATAATTACAGAAAATGAAAATCATTGCAGATTATTTTTGGGAAATGAGTTCTATCCGTCTGGAAATCATATTGATGAAACTAAAGACTACCATTATAGAAATGCGTATAAATGTGCTGGTACAATTCGTGTTATAGAGCACGAACAAAAAGCGTATGTAACTGATAGAAAAGGTAATGGGGATTTTAGTCTGTCTAAGCAGCGTTTTGCTGAAGCTGTATGCAATGAAAACGCAGGTTTTGATCATTTCGATTTTTCGGAGTTTAATAAGATTTTTGATGTAATCAGGAAAATTGTGGGCATAGATCAAGTGAAGTAGGTTAGTTTTTAATAAGTATAATACATTAAAAACTAAGATTTTGTTTTTGGGTTTTATGAGTTACCAGCCGCATACAGCAGCCCTGAGCTTTCTACCGTACGCAGCAGGTAAACAGCAACTCACCTTACAAATGCCCAAAACAAGGCACTTAAGACAGTGAAAAAGTTCTCAAAGAGATAATCGTTATACAACGTATTACATCTTTGGGCAATTATATACGACTTATTACACCTCATGACAACTGTCCTGGGGTGTTTCATTCTATTAAGACAATCACTGAAAATGTAGAATTCTACATTTTTATTGATTATGATAAAGCGAAGGGGCGGTACATATTAAAGCATAAGCTGATCTGGCTGATGTTTTCAAAGCTGGAAAAAGAGCAGTCACATTGAGGGGAGAAAAAACAAAGATAATGAATGACAAAATTCCATATATAAATAGAGATGAGTCTCCTCGGTAAGTATGAGGAATACAGAACCAAGCTTACCACATGCTCACCGGATGAATTCGAGACCTTATATGCACAGTACAGTCAGGAATATCTTGATGCCGGATTTCAGGCGATCATTGATGAGCGTGCTGAGGCATATAATAACGGTATGACATCTCACTTACCTAAGTAAAGACGGCAACACCAACCAATTTACTCCAATACATTAAGGCTCAGGCTCTCCGTTTAAGGAGTGCCTGAGTTATTTTTTTTATCTTCTGAAGGGGGGGATGAGCCAGCCGGTATATTTAAGAACCGACTGGTTTTTGATGAATGATGCCTGATTTCTCCACTTAAGAGGCGATGTCTTCATGATGGATAAAAAATGCCTGTTGAAGCTTGATATGGATCTGAAGCCAACCTCGGAAGCTACGTCAATGACGGGAGTATTGGTGCTGGAGAGCAGGAAAGCGGCCTTCTCTATACGATACCTGTTCAGGTAGTCAAGAGGACTTGTCTGTAAGGTCTGAGTGAAGATACGTCTGAAGTGCGTCTGGCTCATATGACACAGATCGGCAAGGGTATCTACACCGAATTCACTCATATAGTTACTGCGGATGAACTCAAGAGCCGGTGTTATGATAAGCGTGGATTCCTTGCGGATATTCTCGCTTATTGTAAGCGGCTCGGCCCTGTCTGTCTCGATATTTAACAGATTGACAAGCAGCGAGATCGCTAGTCCTCGTATAAGGAACTGGTAGTTAGCCGGCTTTAGGATATATGCATCTATAATGTCCTCTATGTAATGCAGCAGCCTTGGGTCCTCGGCAGAATGCAGAATGGAGAAAGCAGAGTGTATAAGATCGTTATACCGTCCCCTGTCAATGAAGAGTGAAAGGGGAAAGTACGGCGTCAAAAGCTGCTCAAAATCCAAGAATATATAGGACCATTTGCTGGAGGTTCCGGGAGTGGAGTAGGTTGTATGACATACATCGCTCCCTATCAGTGTTATATCTCCGAAGGTGAAAGGGTATGATGAATTCTTGATCTCAAGAGTACCGCTGTCACTCTGGCACAGTCCGATCTCAAGGCGGTTGTGAAAATGAAGAACACCGGACGGATGGTCCGGTATTCTCCATATTTCACCCGTCAGAACCACTATCGGGAAAAATCCGGCAGATCGTAATTACGGTATTCTATTGCAGGCTGTCTGTGCTTGGCCATTCGTCACTCCATTCATCGTAATTATCAGTATGTTCAATCTTCTCAAGTCTTACCGCGCAGACCTTGTATTCGGGAATTCTGGCGTACTTATCAAGCGCAGCGTTGGTTAAGACATTGGCATTACCGTCAGGGAAGTGGAAGGGCATCCATGTCTCGGATTCGGATACCTTGTTACCGACTCTGGCTGTTGTGGTAAGGCTTCCGCGTCTGGATATCACCCTTATAAGATCTCCGTTCTCTATTCCGAGTCTGACGGCATCTGCCATATTGACCTCTATGAAGGAGTGACCTTCTCTCTCCATAAGTCCCGGAGTCTTGCCTGTCATGGCTCTGGTATTGTAATGATAGAGGATACGTCCGGTCATAAGTATGAAGGGATATTCATCATCCGGAAGCTCAGCGCTCTCGATATAGCGTGCCGGATAGAACCATCCTAAGCCTCTTGCGAAGCTGCCTACATGCATGATGGGCGTGCCAGGATGATCCTTAGCGGTACAAGGCCACTGGAGACCGTCCTTCGTCCTGTCAAGCCTTGAATGCGAGATACCCGCAAAGCTGGGTGTTACAGATGCGATCTCGTCCATTATCTCATCCGGACGAAGCGCAGGCTGCTTATATCCCATCCTGTTCATGAGGTCTGTGAAGATGACCGTATCGGCTCTCATCTCTCCATCGAGTGTGACTGCCTTGCGGACTCTTTGAACTCTTCGTTCGGTATTGGAGAAAGTGCCTTCCTTCTCGGCATAGCTGATTCCCGGCAGAACCACATCTGCAAGGCGGGCTGTCTCTGTCATGAACAGATCATCCACTACAAGGAAGTCAAGGTTTTCAAGCGCTTTCCTGACATGATGCTGATCCGCATCCGTTACGATAGGATCTTCTCCGAAGATGAAGAGACCGCGGATATCCTTTTTAATGGCAGCTCCGAACACATCTGTTGCATATGTTCCGGGCTTTTTATTAAGGGTGGTTCCCCATGCTTTCTCGAACTTATCCATGACAGCCTCGTCGGTTATCTTCTGGTAGCCGGGGAAATGTCCGGGCATGGCTCCCATGTCGCATGCGCCCTGTACGTTATTCTGTCCTCTTAACGGATTGACTCCGCAACCGCTTCTTCCGAGCTTGCCTGTAAGCATCGCAAGGTTAGACATCGACATGACACCCTCTGTACCTGTTGAATGCTCCGTTACACCAAGACAGTATATGATGGGAGCCTTATCTGCCTTGGCATACATCAAAGCGGCTTCTCTTAAGTGATCCGGATCGATGTGGCAGATCCCGGCAACCTTATCGGGTGTATATTCCATGACTATAGCCTTAAGCTCTTCATACCCTTCGGTTCTTGTCCTGATGAATTCCTCATCGGCAAGTCCTTCATTAATGATGACGTTCATCATTCCGTTGGCAAAAGCTACATTGGTTCCGGGCTTAAGCTTAAGATGGATATCTGCCTGTCCGGACAAGCCGATGTCACGAGGATCTACTACTATGAGTCTGGTACCTCTTGCAACAGCCTGTCTTATCTGCATACCTACAACAGGATGCGCCTCCTCCGGATTGGAGCCCACAAGCATTATGACATCCACGTCACCTGTGATATCTCCGATGGGATTGGTCATTGCACCTGAACCGAGTGTCATGGCAAGCCCGTGTACGGATGCAGAGTGGCATACCCTTGCACAGTTATCTACATTATTGGTTCCGAAGGCGCATCTTACCATCTTCTGGAACATATATATATCTTCATTGGTCGAACGCGAGCAGGCAAAACCTGCCAGAGCATCGGGCCCGTAACCGGACTTGATCTCGGAGAATCTGGTTGCGATAAGCTCCATTGCCTCATCCCATGTTGCCTGTCTGAATTCACCGTTTGAATCCTTGATAAGAGGATGCTTCAGCCGTTCGGGGGAATGAACGAAATTAAATGAACCGAAGCGCCCCTTAACGCACAGCATTCCCTTATTGGAAGGACCGTTAGCCGGTTCGACATCCACTATGACATTATCCTTGACTATGAGGTAATACTGACATCCGGTCGCACAATGAGGACAGGTCGTCAGAACCTTTTCTATCCGTCCGGGCTGATATTTTTTCTTATTCTTGGCGATCAATGCTCCTGTAGGACAGGCTTGCGCGCAGTTGCCGCAGGATTCGCAGTCCGTCTCCTTCCAGTCGGGGCCAAAGGGCGCATCTATCAGGGTTCTTGTTCCTAACTTGGCATTGTGAAGTACGCCGTTACCTGCTACCTTGTGACATGTGCTGACACAGCGCTGACAATTGATGCAAAGCTCAGGATAGTAGGTTAAGAAGGGATTCTCCGTCTTGGCAGGAATCTTAGCTTCATTGCCCTTATATATGGATTCGGTGATCCCGTATTCATTGGACAGATCCTGAAGGCTGCAACTTCCCGACTTGGCGCAGGAGAAGCATCTTACATCATGATTGGCAAGCAGGAGATTGAGCATCTGCTTACGGCTTCTTATGACCTTGTCGCTTGCGGTATGTATGACCATGCCGTCTCTTGCCATGGTATTGCAGGAGGTAACAAGATGGTCATAACCCTCAAGCTCCACCACACACATCTTGCACGCACCTATCTCGTTGATCTCCTTAAGATAGCACAGAGTGGGGATACTTAAGTCATTAAGGCGTGCGGCCTCTAAGATCGTGGTGCCCTCTTGGACGGTTATCGATCTGTCATCTATAGTTAAACTGATATTCTTAGTACTCATATCCTGCCTCCTTCCACGACACCGCATCCGTAATGATCGCATCTTAAGCACTTCCTGCATTCCTGCATTGCCTCGTCGTATGACATACCGTTCTCTACGGGCTCAAAGTTATGCTTGCGTTCCCTTGCCGAACGGTCTGTCAGATGTACGCGGCCGATATGCGTCCTGTCATTATCCTTGGGAGTCGGATAGTCTATCGAGCTGAGGATCTTATGATGGTAGCCAAGATAATCATCTATATTGATCGCAGCCACCTTGCCTGCTCCTATTGCCTTGATGACGGTAGACGGACCGAATACGCAGTCACCTCCGGCAAAATACTTCTTATGTGTCTTAAGCCTTGTCGTGGGCTCTGTATCGAAGGACTTACGCTTGGGATTAACATCATATTCTGCGAAGGGCTCTGAATAAATCTCCTGACCGACAGCCATCAGTATGATATCACACGGATGTATACGGGTATCCTCGTCGGCATCCGTTACGGTGGGCTTGCCTGCTCTGTAGGCGGATATTATCTGAGGCTGCATCCTAAAGCCTATAACCTTATTGGCATCATCGACCTCCACTGCCCTTGGAGCATTGAGTGTAAGCAGTTCAACGCCCTCCTCTATCGCTCCCTGAATCTCACTTGGGAGAGCAGTCATATCTACCTGTCTTCTTCTGTAGATTACAGTGACCTCATCCGCATTGCAGCGTATGGCGCTTCTGCTCGCATCCATTGCCACATTGCCGCCGCCGACGACCACTACCCTTTTGCCGGTGTAGTCGGGGATATTGCCGCGTCCGATCTCGTTAAGTACATCTACTGCCGAATATACGCCATCGGCGTGAGAGCCCGGTACTTCCACCTTACGTCCGTGCTGCGCCCCGATGGAGAAGTATACAGCGTCATAATCTCTGTCTATTTCCTCCATTGTGACATCATCGGGGATATTCACATTGCATCTGACCTCGATATTGCCGGTGGAGAGTATGGCGCTTATATCCTGATCAAGTCTGTCCTTGGGAAGTCTGTAATTGGGAATGCCGTATCTTAACATTCCGCCGAGCTTCTCCTTCTCTTCGAATATCACGACCTTATGTCCCATAAGTGAGAGATAGTAGGCTGTAGTAAGTCCTGACGGGCCGCCGCCTATAACGGCGATCCTCTTGCCGGTAGTGACATTGCATTCAGGCACCTTCACCTGATCCGCAGATATCTGATCCACGGCGAATTTCTTAAGTCCTCTTATATTGATGGGACTGTCAAGGATATCGCGTCTGCACTTCTCCTCACAGGGATGCTCGCATATGAACGCGCAGGCTGTGGGGAAAGGATTGTCAAGTCTGATACAGTTGATGGCATCCGCATATCTGTGCTCGCCTATAAGCGCGATATAATTGGGTATATCCACATGTGCCGGACAGTATGACACACAGGGTATCTTCTGGCCTACCTCCGGCAGACACCTGTGCTGATTGATATGGCTTAAGTATTCATCTTTAAAAAGGTCAACGCTTTCTAAGACGATCCTTGCTGCCTCATATCCGATGGCGCAATCCGCAGTATCCTCTATGGTGTGGCACAGCTCTACCATATCATTAAGAGTACTCATGCCTGCCTTGCCGTCCAAGATATTCTTCATCATGGATTCGACCTGTGCAAGACCGTCCCGGCAGGGAACACATTTACCGCAGGTCTGGCTTCTTGCGCTCTGCAGGAAGGATAACTGAACCGCAATGGGGCACACTCCGGGTGGATTGCCTTTAACTCTCTTAACAAAGCGGTCAAGGAATCTCATTGTCTTTTCATTCATTTCATTTCTGGAAACAGTTGGTTGATAATACATAGAAATAACCCCCATACCAAAACAACAACTTCACTATACCTATCATTTTTAACATATAATAGATGGATATGATATTTCAATACCATACTCAATAATAATTGTATTTTTTTAAGTACACAGATGGATTACGAACCGGCTTCCGTATGATATACTTAAACGGGAGAAGACCGAATATGACGGGGCGATAATCGATAATAACATCGGGCGTGAGGCTCTGATGAAAGGTATTGCATAATGGTGTAAGGAGGTAAAGCAATGGAGGGTTACTGTCTGGCGATTGATTTCGGTGCATCGTCAGCCTGCTGTATTCTGGGACACATGGAGGATAACAGGCTTATAACCGAGGAGGTTCACAGATTCAAGACAGGTTTTACGGAAAAAGATAATGAAAAGGTGTGGGATATCGACGGCTTTTTTGAAAATATCGTAACCGGACTTAAGAGGTGCAGGGAGATCGGGAAGGAACCGGAATATGTGGCGATAGACACATGGGGAGTTGATTTCGTCCTGCTTGATAAGGAAGGCAGAATGATAGGCAATGCCGTATCCTACAGAGATTCAAGGACGGACGGGATCATAGAGGAAGCGGAGAAGGTACTGCCCTTTACGCATATGTATGAGCATACGGGGATACAGAAGCAGAAGTTCAACACGGTATATCAGCTTCTGTCGCTCATTAAGGACAGACCGGAGTATATAGACAGGGCAGAGTGCATGCTTATGTTGCCTGACTATTACAATTATCTCTTAACGGGAATTAAGACACAGGAATATACCAATGCAACGACTACGGGCATGGTCAATGCCGCATCGGGGACTTGGGATACGGAGCTTACAGAGAGGCTTGGGATACCCTCAAGGCTTCTGCTGCCGATAGAGGCTCCGGGCAGGATACTTGGTAATGTGACGGCTGAGATAGCGGACAGGATTGGCTATAGCCCCAAGGTAGTACTGGCGGCAAGCCATGATACAGCCTCGGCAATAATGTCCGTACCTGCTCTTACAGAGAATGTTCTGTATATAAGCTCCGGAACATGGTCGCTTATGGGCACAGAGCTTAAGTCGCCCATATGCAGTGACAGAAGCAGAGAGTATAATTTCACCAACGAGGGCGGATATGAGTACCGCTTCAGATATCTCAAGAACATAATGGGGTTGTGGATGTTGCAGTCGGTACGTGAGGAGATCGCGCCGGATATGAGTTATTCACAGATGGTGAGGCTGGCTGAGCAAAGTACTGTAGAAAGTATAGTGGATGCCAATGACGAGAGATTCTTAGCCCCCGATTCAATGAAGGATGAGATAGATGCTTATATTGCGGACAATTCCCTGGAGCTGCCCGTAACCGTCGGGGATTACGCAAGAGTCATATACAACTCCTTAGCCGAATGCTATAAGAGGACGGCGGAAGAGATCGAAGAGATGACGGGTATAAGATATGACAGCATCAATATAATCGGCGGAGGCTCCAATGCGGAGTATCTTAATGAAGTGACGGCTAAGAAGACAGGTAAGAGGGTCCTGGCAGGCCCGTCGGAGGGAACTGCCCTTGGCAATATACTCACGATGCTTATCGCAGCCGGAAGGGTTGAGGACCTGAATTCCGGAAGAGCTCTGATAGGCAGGTCTGCCAACATAAGGATATATGAGCCGTGATGCCGGTGTGAAAAAAATCGCAGTAATTGCGTTATCAGTCATAAATGCAGCAATAAAGGAATAAATGAAAGGAAGAGAAAACTATGAATGCTTATGAAATTGCCAAGGAACAATACGCAGGGCTTGGCGTGGACACGGAGAAGGTGCTTGATAAGCTTAAAAGTATCCCCGTATCGCTTCACTGCTGGCAGGGAGATGATGTGACAGGCTTCGACCAGAAGGGGCCCCTGACCGGAGGTATCCAGACCACAGGCAATTACCTCGGAAGGGCACGTAATCCCGAAGAGCTTTTCGAGGATATAAGGAAGGTATTCGAGATCACTCCCGGCACGAAGAAGCTGAACGTACATGCAAGCTATGCTATTTTTGACGAAGGCGAGTTCGCCGACAGGGATAAGATAGAGCCCAGGCACTTTAAGAGGTGGGTAGAGCTTGCCAAGGAGTACGGAGTGGGGATCGACTTTAATCCTACCTTCTTCTCACATCCTATGGTCAAGGACGGACTGACGCTTACGAGTCCGGATGAGAATGTTCGTAGATTCTGGATCGAGCACGGTAAGGCGTGTATAAGGATAGCGAACTATTTTGCAAGGGAGACGGGACAGACCTGTGTGATCAACTTCTGGATCGGAGACGGATATAAGGATATCCCGGCGGACAGAATGGGACCGAGACTCAGATATAAGGATTCGCTTGAGCAGATATTCACGGAAAGCTATGATTTTGATAAGGTTAAGCCCTGTGTAGAGTCTAAGGTATTCGGTATAGGAGTGGAGTCCTTCACGGCAGGCTCAAGTGAATTCGCTCTAAGCTTCGCCGCAACACATGACAGGTGTATCCCGCTTATGGACAACGGACACTATCATCCTACAGAGGTTGTATCGGACAAGATACCGGCGCTTCTGTGCTTCTTCGATGAGATAGCTCTTCATATAACCAGACCCGTCAGATGGGATTCCGACCATGTAGTGCTATTCGATGATGAGACTAAGGAGATGGCCAAGGAGATAGTGCGCAGTGATGCACTTGACAGGGTATATATGGCACTTGACTACTTCGATGCCTCTATCAACAGGATAGGTGCGTGGGCGACAGGCTTCAGGAATTGGCAGAAGGCACTGCTTAATGCCATGCTCATGCCGCATGACAAACTTAAGGAGCTTCAGAATGCAGGCAGATTCTCAGAGCTTATGGCGTGTCAGGAGGGACTTAAGCTGCTCCCTGTGGGTGCCGTATGGGATGAGTACTTAAGAAGATGCGGTGTGAAGGGTGAGCTTGAATGGTTCGAGGATGTGCTTGCCTATGAAAAAGAAACGCTGAGTAACAGAAAATAATAATATATACAATACAAATAATACATATAATACATTAAGGAAAGAGAAGAATAAAGATATGGGAAAAGTAACAGATGCAGAATTCGTAAAAGGATTCATAAGGATGGCCGATGACGGATGGAACTTGGGTTTTCATGAGAGAAACGGCGGAAACCTAAGCTACCGTATAAAGGAGGAGGAGGTTAAGAGCATAAAAGAGTGCTTCGCTCCGGCGGAGTGGAAGGAGATAGGTACTGAGGTTCCTGAGCTTGCGGGAGAATACTTCCTCGTGACCGGAAGCGGTAAGTACTTCAGGAATGTGGCACTTGCTCCTGAGGATACTCTTGCTATCATAGAGATAGATGATACCGGCAGGCTCTACCGGATAGTCTGGGGACTTGTGAATGGAGGGAGACCGACATCCGAGCTTCCTACTCACCTTATGAACCATGAGATTAAGAAGAGGCTGACAGGCGGCAGGCACAGGGTCATATATCACGCGCATCCCATCAGTATAGTTGCTCTTACTTTCGTACTGCCTCTTGAGGATAAGGTATTCACAAGGGAATTATGGACGACGATGACGGAGTGTCCTATAGTATTCCCCGCAGGAGTAGGTGTGGTGCCGTGGATGGTTCCGGGCGGAAGAGAGATAGCCATTGCCACCTCTGATAAGATGCAGGAATATGATCTTGTGATATGGGCTCATCACGGAATGTTCGCCTCAGGCGAGGATTTCGACCTGACCTTCGGACTTATGCATACAGCAGAAAAGTCTGCGGAGATACTGGTCAAGGTCTTCTCAATGACAGATGAGAAGAGGCAGACCATGTCTTCCGCAGACCTTAGAAAGCTTGCTGATGAATTTGGAGTGGTGCTTCCGGAGAAGTTCCTTGACTGATCAGAAGAATATGCGCTCAACCGTATCTCCGTAGTCAAGCTCCTTATAATTCCATACGGCATGTCCGATGCCGTACTTATCGAATATGCTGTGGATATCGGCAAACCACCTCCCGGCACTGTCGGTCGGAGCGAGATTGATCACTCCGTACTCGCCGCAGTATAAGGGTACGTTCATCTTAACAGCAGTATCCACAGCGGGCTTAAAGAGCGTATCGAAAAGCTCAGGTCCTATGCCTGTGATGGAGCCCTCGTTGATAGCGTCAGCAAGGGCTTCGGACAGCATAGCCGACTTCTCTCTGTATACATCAAGTGAATCAGGATATTCCATTACAAGATCACTTGGCATATTGTCAACCCAGTAAGCTCTCTGATGCGTGAATACAAGGGGCTCATAGCAGTGGAAATTATACACGATCTTATCATCTATGGGAGGAGCAAGGAGCGGAACACTGGTCACATTATTATAGCGTACCCCGCCTATCACGATGTATGAATCGGGAGCATTGGCGCGTATTATGCGTGAAGCTTTGGTCGATATCTCATTCCATTCATTCACAACATTCGGTGATACTACCTCGTTAAGCAGTTCGAAGGAGAGCATATCCGAGTATCCTGCATACCTTGATGATATGGTGTTCCACAGATCATAGAAGCGCTGCTGCATGGTCTCATCATGGAAGAATGCCTCCTTATCCAGCTCTTTCTCAAGAGGATCGAAGGTATAGCCGAAGGCCTTGTGCAGGTCTATCATCATCTTAAGTCCGGCATCCTTACACCATGATATACAATCTGTTATATATGCGTAGCCGTCTTCTCTGATATTCCCCTCTTCATCCTCTATGACCTCATAGTCTACGGGAACTCTCACATGATCAAAGCCCGCGCCTGCTATCCTGTCTATATCAGCCTTCACTATAAAGGTATCAAAGTGCTCCTTAGCAGGCTTGTCATACTGTGACAGCCAGCCGCCGAGATTAACGCCTTTAAGAAAACCATTGAATGCTCTCATATGCTCCTCCATTTCGCTACTTTATTTATGCGTTGTCATAAAGTATACTGTAATAAGTAAATTATAACATATAACAGGGTAAGTGTACCAGAATGAACGATCTTCCCAATGCTGAAGAGATATATCTCAGGTATATTAAGTATAATGATGACAGGGCTCTTGAGACCCTTCTTGTTACATACAGAGAGGGGCTGTATATCTTCCTGCTGGGATTCGTGAGAAACACAGAGGATGCGGAGGAGCTTATGTTGGATACCTTCGCCAAGCTTGCGGTGGATAAGCCGAGGTTCGAGATAGGGAACGGCGGAAGCTTCAAAGGCTGGCTCTATGCAATCGCAAGGAGCAATGCCCTTATGCATATCAGAAGACATAAGATGGAGACAGTACCTCTTGAGGAAGAGATGATATCCATAGAGGACACTTTGGAATCGGTATATCTTAAGGATGAGAATAACCGCATTCTGTACAGGGCATTATCCTCTCTTAAGCCCGAATACCGAAGGGCACTGACGCTTCTGTATATCGAGGGCTTCAGTCATGATGAGACAGCACAGGCTATGGGGATAAAGAAAAAGCAGGTATATAATTACTTAGAGCGTGGTAAGGCAGTACTTAAAGACAGACTTGCCCAAATGGGAATAAAGGACTTACTGTAAAAAGGAGAAGAGCTCATATGGCATCCGGAGCATATGTCATATCAATACTTATATCGGCATTACAGATAATAGTGCTTGCGGTGCTTTTGTCACTTAGTATCGGGGTGATCGGTAAGAGTCAAAAAAGCCTGTCCGTGGTACATATGGCGCTTTGTCTGGCACTGTGGCTTATGGGAGACCTGTATTGGATCGTCTACGATCTGATGCGGCCGGAGAGCAGGATGCCCTTTGCGGCCAATGAGATAGGAGAAGCGGCTATTTTTCTCATGATGGCCGCTATAGTTAATTCAGTCGCAGTGTATGTCACATATCCGTCGGCAGTACATACCGTGTCATCTGTGCTTTTTGGCATCGGTAATGTAGTGCTCTGGATAGCTTGGTCGGGAGAATGGATACAGGATATCCTTATAGGAACGGTATACACATGGCTTTTGTACAGTATAGTCAGGGCAATAGTCAGTGAGATGGCATTCAACAGGCAGGAATGGATACTGTTATGCATATTCTGTGCAGCTCTGCTTGCAGGATGGGGACTTATATTCGTCATTAAGGATAAGTCGGTAAGAATCGTCGAGGCAGGTGTGTATGTGATACTTTTTGCGGGGGTACTGCTGCTTCTTAATCGGCTTATACGCCTGTATCGGCAAAAAGAAGGACCTCAAAGGCTGCTTCCCGTAGCATTCGCATTGATAGCATGGGTGATCACCGGTAAATATATGAGTGAAGGAACCATGTATACTGTATTCTTACTGCTTGAGACGATGTGTCTTCCGGTATGCTTCGCATCTGTCAGGAAGGCGGTGATGGCCATATGATCTACTCGGAGAATATACTGATCTGCATGGTGCTGCCCCTGATACTGACGGTCTTCTTCGTAAAGGACGGAACAAGGCGGTTCGTATTAAGCTTCATACTCGGTATGGTTATGTGTCTGCTTGGAGCCTATGTCAGCGGCTTTATCGATGCATCGTGGGGCTATGGGACAATGGATACAGCCATCTTCATATCTCCTGTTGTGGAAGAAGCGATGAAATTCCTTCCTCTGCTTTTCTGTCTTCTGATGTTCGAGCCTGAGGATGAAGAGCTGTTCCACGCGGCGGTAGGACTCGGAGCCGGATTCGCCTCCTTTGAGAATGTCTGTACTATGGTATCATCCGGAACAGAGAGCATAAGGCTTATCCTTGTAAGAGGTCTTGCGGTAGGCGTGATGCATATCGTCAGTGTATCCGCACTTGCCCTTGGACTGGTTCTTGCCAGACACTTTAAGATCACAGGTGTCTCAAGCATCCTCGGTGCGCTGTCGGTGAGCATGCTGTATCACGGCATATATAATCTGCTGGTATCGGAGAGTGGGATATTCAGGATCATAGGCTTTGCGCTTCCTGTCATCACGGCACTTTTGATTTTCCATATCTACAGACGGCTTCGGATACACTTATACAAAGCTTAAGCTGTATTTCAGATCAGACCATCCTCTTTTGAGGGTGGTTTTTGTGTTTTGCGGATTCTTTTTATACCTTTCAAAAAAATTTTTTGAGAAATTTGCAAAAAAGGTGAGTAAAATCGAAAAAAATTGCATTATATATAGTAGAGGGACAAAAATATACTTAACAGGCAATCCCCGGACAGGAGGAGAAAATGAGAAGTGTTGAAGAACAGATGAAAGAAAT
>ODAI010018115.1_pt1 | contig 22042 bp, 27 predicted proteins | sample 1539321 | NCBI WGS metagenome assembly ODAI01 (sample SAMN02144231, study PRJEB22623) | gut metagenome | biome: sheep rumen | host: Ovis aries | place: New Zealand | reverse complement strand
TTTTCTGGAAGCCACACCTAAGCAGTATCACACCAAAGATTAAGTGTTTTGGTTTTCACACCAACTTCTTCAGATGGATTATTTATGGCACTTTGTACCTATTCCCTAATATACTTTCGGGTTACTGTAATATCCAGATTTGGCGCACACTTTAACCAGTTGGCTTCCTTAGTCCAATCATCTTCAGTATCTAGGCAGTAGATAGCAATAAACATACTATCATCTTCCTTCAGTCCATTTAGAATATCTATGGCAGTACTTCTTAGCTTATAGCAGGGTAAGGTCTTATCAAAGCCAGCAGTAGTGATAGTACACAGATGGGGGTTAGTTCTCATACCCATAGATGATTTGATTACATCCCTTACTTTACTGTTTTTGGCACTGTGGTATTCGTCGATCAGTCCAAAGGAAGCGTTAAAGCCATCCAGTTTAGAATCATCAGCGGCAAATACTCTTAGCTTACTGTTATTCATATCTAATAAGATGGAATCCCTATAAGCCTTCAGATACTTTGCTTTGGGGTCTAGCTATTTGGTAAAAGCACTACAGAAGGAAAAGGCTATCTTTGCCTATTCCTTACTATTAGCGGCTAAATCCACTTCAGCACCATCTTCACCATCCGCTATCAGGAAGTACAAACACAGTGCAGCGGCTAAAGCAGTCTTTCCCTACTTTCTACTGATTTCAATATAGCTAGTACTGAATCTTCTGTTATCAGTACCTTTCCAGTACCATCCTACTATATTGGCTACTATGAAAGCCTACCAATCTTCCAGAATAAAATTCTTCCCAGATGATTTGCCAGTGAAATGTTTAAGGGTGCTAATGAAATCTATAGCACCATCTACCACATCTTCCCTAAATTCCAAATCATCCCTTTCTAAGTCTGTCTGGAATCTACGGATAGCCAGTTTGATGTTTTCACCTACTACCACATTCCCACTGGATACATCTTCTACATATCTATAGTAAGGTTTCATAAGTCGAAAACGTATTTAATCTGGAATCCGTCAGCCTTTCTAATGTTAGGGTACTACTTCTGAAGGAAAGCCCACTTTCTAGTTTTGTGCCTATGCCACATAGTTATAGGGTGTACCCTTTCCCCAGATTCCAGTATATAGAAATCTGATTTAATCTTATCTATCTGTTTGTAGTTTGCAGCTTTGTAGATAGTACCTTCATTCCCCACATCACTACTGTTATCTGCATAGCTAATAAGGTGCTTAATCTCTGGGTGTACCTTCCTTAGATAATGGTGAAGTAGTGATAGTGTTATAGTTTCGCTAAACTTAGGCATTTCATCTGATAGCCACATCCTATCAAATTCCCTAGTTTCATCTGGATTATAGATACCTTTCTTTCTGGGGTTAGTACCATATCCAATCTGCAAAGCCCCAGATACCTTCCCATAGTGGTAAACCAGAAAGCTAAGAAAGCTATTCTTTGTTACCTTATGGCTATAGTGATTCTTGATGATTATAGGGTCGGCTTCCTTCTTACTACACACTACTATTCTGATTCCCTTTTCTGGGGCTTCGTATCCTATGATATTCCCATCATCATCCAGTATGGGATTCTTCTTAATCTTTGCCATCTGGTATGAATGATAGGATATGTGCTATTACATCTACAGTCCATCCATCACCTAACACATCAGCGGCTTCATTTCTGGTAAGGCACTTAGTGTATCCTTCTGGTACTGTCTGGCATCTTTCCATTTCTCGCTAGTTCATATAGCGCACCCCATCAAATACATCCGTTTCACCTACTGGAATATCCACAGCGGCTAAACCTTTGTAATGGGTGTTATAGTAGTCGCAACAGTTAAGGTAGTGCTACCTATCTTTGAAGATAAGGGTAGTGAATCCAGAAGAATAGAAACGGTGAAACATCTTAACTGGGGTAGTGTTTGGTCGGCTATCTATCACCGCTAAACATCTGGCTTTCTACCTTTCAGTATAGCCATCATCTAATATGCTTTGAAATGGTACATCTTTCTTCTTTGGTGGTACTACATCCGCTATATTAGTCCAGTAGTAGCGTTTCCGCATAGCAGGAGCCACCAAAGCGGAATCTATCATTATGGGCTATACACCCATACATTCAGTAATAATATCCCTATCTGCATCCTTCATACTTCTTACATTCTCCATAAGGAAGTACTTTGGCTTCACTTCCTAAAGGATTCTGTAGCAGTCGAAGAATAAACCAGATTTTTCCAGATTCTCAAAGCCTATTCTGTGTTCAGTGGGGATAGCTACACTGAAAGTCTAACAGGGGCTTCCAAACATCACCAGGTCTATCTTACCTACAGTGAAATCCCCCTTTTCAGTATGCAGTACACCATCTTCATAGCGTACCTTTCTAACATCCCCAATCTGGATAGTATCTGGGTAGTTAGCCATAGTTACCTTAATGGCTATATCTTTGATTTCGGAAGCATAGTATTCTTCCACTGGGATTCCGCTTCTTTCCAGTGCTATCCTTCCACAGCTCATACCATCACACAAACTTAGTACCTTCATTTCTTCTTACTCTTTATAAAGGTTTCCAGTGGGGAATCATCATCTTCTTTGCTATTCAGCTTTGGTAGCTTACATCTGGCTTTAGCGGTTAAGCCAAATTCTGCCATTACTTTCATTGCCTATGTCTAAGCATCCCTAGCTATCTTAACTGCAGGGTGTTCGGATACATTACCCCTATCAGAAGTAACGGTTAAGCCTTCATCTTCTATTATCTTATTGGCTTTGATGAATGTACTGTAGTTATAAGCCAACATTTTTATAGCGGCATCATCTACATCTTCTATGATACCCTTTTCTTCTAACATCTGTAGCACTTCCTAAATGTATTCCAGTGCTTCAGGTTCCAGTTTTTCAGATAATTCAATCTTTTTCATTTCTAATACTTTTTTTGTTAATAATGGATTCCTTTTTATACCCTTATACAAAGTTTTGTTTAACATCAGGAAAGGCACTATTTTTTATTTTGATTTCTCAAAAATTAGTAGTATATTAGTAGTATAAATCTAAGTAATATGAAAGATACCAATAAATCAAAAATCATAGGTTTTAGACCTACCCCCAGATAGTACTTTGAAATGGAAAATATCTGTAGTGAATTGTAGATTACTAAATCATAGCTAATCAGATTCCTTCTGGAAGATTTCATAAACAAATACGAAATTTCTAAGGGCTATGAATAACTGGGATAAGTATAAGCGGATGTAGTGCAATATCCAGAAGGCTTCCTATAATCCAGAAGTTAATAGTTTGATGGGATAGCACTACTAGTAGCTTTACTAGGCATTAGTAGCCAGTAAAGCAGATGAAGATATATTTAATGATACCTACCTAAAGATAACGTATAAGCATAATCCAGATAAGGATTTTGTGGAATAGTTCAAATGGCTATTCAGATAGCTTAAAGGGGCATACTACAGGGATGATAGGTGTAACCACTTCTATTAGATAGATGAAGATAGGCTTAACATCCCAGATTTCATACCAGATAGTAAGCCAGTGGTAGATACATCCATAGTAGATAGATTAAAGGCTTTATATTCCCCCATAGTATAATGATAGTACAAAGGATTCTAGCCCCTTTGGTTTCCGTTTGAATCGGAATGGGGGTACTAACACTAACGATAATGGAAGAATACTTAAAGAAGAAATGTAATGAAGTGATAGCGGATGTAGAAGCATTACTGAAGCAGTTGGATAGCTACAAAGATTCTGGATGGGTACTGGATTTCTGTGATACCCTTAATAAGCTAAGTGTAACATACTGATCTATGCCATTCCTAAAGAAGCCTAAGAAGAATCCCCCTAGAAGAATCAAAAGGGAAGATAGATAGAAGATATACCAAAGTGCAGAATGGTAGAAGTTGAGGAAAGCCAAACTGTAGCAGTAGCCACTTTGTGAAATCTGCCTATCTGAAGGTAGGATTACCCCAGCAGAAGATATACACCATAAAGATAGCTTCCTAAACTATGAAGGGATGGAAAGATACTGGAAGGCTTATGATTTCAGTAACCTTCTATCAGTATGTAAACGGTGTCACGGTATTATTCATAGAAATAAATTACCATATTTGATTTCTCCATTCAACAAATAAACTATAAATATCAGAAACACCCAAAATAGAAGTAAGTTCCTCCTTGTATCTATTTATGTCTTTCTGCAACTCGTCACCATATAGATTAAGCCACGTTTTTGCATCTAATTGATCTGTACCAAAAAGACAATCACTAGCCTTGTAATAATTTAAGGTTTTCTCAAATTTTTTATTGAAACCTAATATGGATTTTTCAAATATGTAAATATGTGCGCCAGCAGTTGTCTTTTGTGACCTATATGTTATATCGTTCAATTCTCCTCTACACAAACATATATCAAAAGTAGCACAAACGAGATTATATTCATTTTTGTAAGCATCGGAACTATAAGCGTGAAAAAGAAAGATATCTGATGGATTAACAATATCACAGGAAAATTTTGCTCGTGCAAATTGTCCACTAATTCGTTTTAACTGCCTTAAATCCACATTGCAACCAACATCCCCATCTCTATCACCTAATATACCAAAACAATAGTTATTATTTTGATTTCCCAATATAGGTACGTTGTTCGCAGTTGGAATATTAGCACTACCTATATTATTTAAAGCAGGCAGTTTATTTATATTAGATGATATATATGAGCTAATGCTTTGTAATGATTTAACAGCTTCTAATTCTCTTTTAGTATCATCTAATAAGAAAGCACATTGGTTTGTACCATCTACTACAAGTGCCAATATGTTATTACAAATCACAGGGTGTACTAGGTAATTCTGCTTTCCAGTAATAACTAATGATTGGTTAGCAGGTATATACATCCAAGTACCCATATCCACCTTTCCATTTGATGATATTACCAGTTTTCCATCTTCCATAAAGATATACACTTCTTTCTCGCCAGTATCAGAAAACACCCTCCACGTTTTATTACAAAGGATAACTTTTGCATCCAATGTATTGCTAGTACGTTGCAGCTTATTAACTAAGTCAAATAAAAAAGCCTTCATATCTTTATGGTATTTAGTTATTGAAATTTGATGCAAAGATACCCTTTTTTTTTGAAACACTATTCGTATCCCTAACATAACGCTATTTATTCTGAAGAATTAACATAATAACGGCTTTACTACCACTTCTGGAAGGGGTACTAATAGTACTTCTGGCAGTACCACTACATCCGCTATCAGTAGTGGTAGTACCACCGCCAGATAGTTTCTAAGTGTCGGAGCGGTCGCTCCGTGCGCTATCTTCAGATTCCGAAAATTTGATTTTGATTTGTCGGGAAATGTGCGTATATTAGTATCAGATTCAGGTCGAGAAACAGAAGTAAAGGAAAACGGCTAAAAAAGCCGATTTTGAAGCTATTTTCATATCCCAGTAAAGATGAAGGTGGTTAAGCCACCTTTTCTTTAGTTTTCCAGTGTCTAATTAAACTGGAAGGGGAAAATACTTACTTCTGGGGTGCTTCCAGTATCTATGTTAAAAAATGGGTACAGTTCCATACAGTCTTTTTCTAATATATTTGAATGTATGGATTAGTACCCAAATTTTAACATCGGCACTAAATCGGCACTTAGATACGCTATTTTCAGATTCAGATAAGCACACCAACAAAAACACTACTATTTGAATGGGATATGATAATTTACAAACCAACAAACACAGTATTTAAGAATAGACTGGAAGCCAGAAAGTACTTTGGCTCAGGGCTATTCAATAGATTAGTAAAGCACACTTCAGATTTTCTTTTTATCAATGATTCTACATTTGCTACTAATGGGAAAACAATGGATTCAGATACCCAGAAGATTTCTGAAAATGGATAAGGGTACAAAGTTTGTAGATGTATTGGTATATGCAGCTATAGACTACCAGAAAGATAGCACTACACATACTTCTAAAATCGGTATGCGTACTATAGCAGATAAGTACAATATACCACTAAGCAAAGTGGAAGATGCAATTAAACGGCTAAAGGAATCTGGCTACTTAGATTTTACACAGCATCCATCCCCAAATAATACGGAATATAAGTACAACCAGTACACCTTTCCACTACTAAAGGATGATATGGTTAAGGATGGTTTCTTAATGCTAATGCCAGAAGTACTTTCCTTACCACTAAAACCAAAGGATAGGGGAATACTAATCTACCTTCAGCTTATAGCACTTCCTAATATGAATGATATAGTGGAAACAAAGATAGAAGATATAGGTAACAGAATAGGTATTTGCCGACAAACTGCCAGTAAGTACCTAAAGCAGTTCTTAGCATCTGGGTACATCATCCAGAATAGTAGAAGTGGTATGTATAAGTGCCAGTACTTAGCTAAGGATAAACCAGTAGATAAGAAGCCCAAAGAAGAAATACCTTTTTACTTATGATAGAATCAGAATTACACAAAAGATACCCTTCTGGGTGCAGGGTATCCAATAAGGAATTAAAGTAGATGCTTCAGAAGCTATATGATACCTACGGCATCAAAGCAGTAGCTACGGCTACAGATATTACCAGATATGGATATAGTACCAGGGCTTGCAAAATCCCTACAGATAATGGAAGAATAAACGGCTTAATTTTAATTGAAGTATGAATGAATTTTAGAAAGCAGAAAACAAAGGAAGGTAGTTATTCAAATCCTTCTTAGATTAGATAGGGGCTACTGGATAGCCTACAGAAGATAGCTATGATAGGGTAGATTACTACTTCCAGATAAACGGTAAGAAAGCAGTAGCGGAAATAAAGGTTAGAAATGCCTACTACAGTGATTATTTGATAGAAGTGGATAAACTGTAGGCACTGGAAGATACTAAGGCTTAGGAAGGCTTAAATGGGGCTTTCTATGTATGCTTCTATGGGGATCAAATGTACCTTTTCAGTACCAGTATCATCAAATAGTATGGAAGCCCACAATAGAAGTACTGTAAGCGTACTACTATGGGTATGGATGATTATGTACTGAAGGATGTAATACTAGTACCTACTGATAAAGCTACCAAATATATTATAGATAATGGAAAGTGGGTATAGGTTAAGTAAATAGGATAGGTAAAACTGCCTATCCTATCTTTATGTTCTAGTTAATCTTCTAACCAATATTGTATTTTCTTTACCCTATAATTATCTAAGAAAACTTCAAACCACCATATTCCATTAGAATAAATATCAAATCTTTTGGTATTCTTATCTATCCCGTATTTCTGTGGGTTAGAAAGAAATTGGTCTATTGTATAGTTAATGTTATTGTATGGGATAAACTCTATTACCCCTATTTCTGGGTATTCGCCATCCCAATAACCTTTCAGTTTATAATCTTTGAAATAATATATAGGGCAGTGCCTATCATCATCTTCTTTTCCATCATACCATTCATTAGGTTGTCCTAAAACAGAAAAGAAAGCATCTTCTTTCATATCTGGTTTAAGTCCGTGAAATATTGAAAAATCACATTCCTTTTGTATATCTTCCACTTCTATCTTTTGTTTGGATGAGGAACAAGAAACTATTGATAGTACTACTAAAATAATAAATATAATCTTTTTCATAAATCTAGGATTTAATATGTTTGCTATTATAATACCATAGTAAAGCTAATGCTACAGCCAAAATTACATCTATTACATTCCACATTGTACGACCTAATGCAACCTTAATAAACGGTTGAAATAGTAATGCAAGTGCAACAAATAAAATACATAGTGGTATCTTTTCTTCTTTGTAAAAAGAATATGCCATACACCCAAATAGTATCATTGAAACAAATCTAACTAAGGTATAGTATCCATAAGGCATAGGAAACAAGCAAATTAGTAACGCAACAGCTAACCCTAGTCCAATATTACTAAGCATTTTATCCATAATGATTCTATAGTCAAAACATAGGATTAGTTAATCAACGCTTACACTACCCCAAATATTACCATCAAAAGTAGAAGGTAAGTTTTCTGCAATATCTTGTAACCCCAAAACAATATAGATTAAGGCTATAGCTATAACAGTAAGTATAAACTTTAGGTATAAATTATCTACACCCTTTAAGAATGTAATAATCGCATTAAACCATTTTATTATTTTTTCCTTCATATTGCTTATTACTGATTATGGTTTGTGCAGTAAGAAATATACTTCTTTTATTTCTAGATTATCCAAATGGATTATATAGTACAAAGTATCCCCTTTGTATATCCTAATCTTTTCTGTTTCAGATGTAATATCATAATCTTTCAAAGGTCTTTTTATTACATCATCAATTCGGATGTGAGTATTTCCATAGGGGGTATATACAATATTGCCCATTTCAGTCCTTTTACTACCAGACCAATAACACATAACCTTCCCTTCCTTAAAATAGTAAATGGGGTTATGGTCTTCTTCATCGGCACTTTTCATATCTATAAACTCACTAGGTTCACCAGCTACGGCTACTAAATCACTATAGTACATATCTGGTTTGATTCCTCTAAAGAATGAAAAATCACCAAAGGCATCAATATCATCCACTACTATTTTTGTGCCTTTGTTGCAAGCAGTAAAGGTGAAAAGAATAGTTAGAAAAACAAAATACAGTCTGGATTTCATTGTCATACTTTTACTTAAAAATCATTTTCTTCCTCTTGTTCCCTTTTCTTATCTAATTCTTTATCTTCATAGAGAAGAAATATAGAATAGTACTGGGAATATTGTTCTTTCGATAATAAGCAGAAAGTTTGTTCATCATCCCATCTGGCAATTTGTTTATCTTCATCTAATATCCTTACTGTACCATCATAGGATTCTATACTACCATATTTTGAATACTTCTTTTTTATCTTTTCCTTGATCGAATCATATATAAAATCTCTTCCTTTCTCACTAGTAATTTCGTATATGAAAGTTACATTTATTACCTTATCTTTGTAAAAAAAGAAAGTTGCTCTAGTCCATTCTGTGCCACCAAATGATACGTTTTCTATACCTATTGATTTAGAAGTGTCTGAATAGATTTTTAATCCTTTACTTTTCAAGATATTCCTAACTTGATTTCTGGATGATACACCTATTGTACATCCAAATATCTGTCTTTGAATCTGGCTATGCCCAGACATACAGAATAAAACGAAAAACAGTAATAAAAATACTTTCTTCATATATTTACTATCTTTATTGGTTTCCCTTTTTCTTTGGCATAGTCTAAGGTAAACTTAGTACCCCTACTAGTACCATCCCAGAAAGCTAGTACGCAATCACATTCATCTACTATTAGCTTATTCCTTTCTAGTGGAGCACCTTTCCCATATTTATCATAGTTAGGGAAGTATTCTATAAGTTTAAGCCCTTTCTTCTTTGCAAACTCTCTAGCATAGGTATCAGCCCCCTTAGCACCCCCAGAAACGATAGTATCAGGGATGTATTTTAGATATGCTTCTATATCTATTGGTGGGCAGGTTCTACTACCTATGATAGCTAGTTTCATTCCCTAATCTTCTAAATTAAAGAAATCAGAATCTGTACTATCAGGTGAAGATAAAAAAGCAGATAAATCTATCGTTTTGATACGTTCTTTAAGATAATCTAAAGATTGTTCTTTGGTAATATGTAGTAACGGATTATCATAGAAAGGGAAGGCTTCCTTTATAGTAGCAGCCAATTTGTGTACCCAATATGTACCACTCATCTGGATAATATGACCGCCTATGTTTTTTGCCATTTCTTCTATTCGACTTCCATTGCCAATTTTGTCTATAAGAATAATAGTTATTGTTTGGTTTCTATAGCCATTTCTTTCCATTACTCTTTCAAATCGGCTTACTTTATCTAAACTGATTTCCGTATTACCTACACCAATAAAACCAATATCAAACCTAATACCAGCACCAGGTTTAAGAAGGGCGGTAGCATCACTTTCCCTTTTGTCTAATCTTTCGGAAAGCCAGAAAACCTTATTATTTCTTGTATCAGTTCGGTTAATGTAATCAAATCCCATTACGGTTAGCACAGACCCTAGTATAAACTTCTCAAACAATTTACCATACATAGATTTTTCAGACCCTCTTATGGTTAGAGTCTGTGCTCCTAAAGCCATCATACACCTAAGTAAATCTGGCCATTTTAATAAGTATTCGATTCCACCATTAGTAGCTTTTATATCCATATCACCATATAGCTTTTCAATATCTTTGGCTATGGTGGTAAGGTTCTTATCTAAAGAAGTGAGATAGCTATTAAAACTTTCTTGTTCTCTAATTACATTCTGAACACTTTTCCCAGTTAATCCGATAAACCATAATAAATATCTTTTCTGGCTAGGGGTTAATCTGGTTCTAACTTCCTTAGCAATTATGGAAGTCAGATTAGTAGATAAATTGTCAAAACTAGATAAGGCTTTCAGATAGGTTATAAATAAAGATGAGTTCATTAGTAGAATCCTTCTTTGTGTTAAGCCTTCTGTCAGATTCCTAATGTTATCACCGCATAGTACAGATAGTACCACGTTTGAAATAATATCTTTTCCTAACCTACTAATAAGGTCGCTTCCACTATAGTTTACTAGTTCTAAACTATTATTGGGAATCAAATCTACTAATTTACTCATTGTTAAATAAATTTCTAGTTTCTTCTTTAGTTACGGTTATATTTATCCAATTTATGTTTAAGTCATTATCTGCCATACTAGCATTAACAAAGTGTTTTTTGATAATGTCCACATATTTGGCATCCATTTCAAAAGTTGCAAATCTTCTGCCTAACATAGCGGCAGCCCTTGCAGTAGTACCAGTACCACCAAAAGGATCTAATACCACATCATTTTTGAATGAATAGTATTTAATCACTTTTTCTGCTAATTCTATAGGAAAAATAGCAGGATGTTCTTTACAATGTGCAGGGGTTATCTTCCAGATGTTAGTAACCTCATACCCATCTTCAATCTTTGATGCTTCTACTGCTTCTTGATCTGGGTGTTTTCTGATAAGCCAGTCTATAAGTTTATCTTTCTTTTTACGGTAAACTAAAACATATTCAGTAACAGGAACAGGCTTATATTGTAGGGGGTTTCTATCAGCGGCAAAGCGTCTGCCTCGACCAGTAGCCCATCCAGCACCTTCTGGCTTTACCCAAATAATATCATCAACAAATTCAAAACCTTCCTCTATAAATAATCTATGAAAATCGAATGGAACAGCAATTCTTTTAGATGCTTCATTTCTACTAGCCCTTCGGATTAGTACAGGTGAAACATTCAGAACAAAGAATCTTCCTTCACTAAGTACCCTTGCACATTCGTGAATAATTTTTTTCATTTTCAAAAGGTATTCTTCATAAGAAAGATATTCTGCATATTCAGGTTTTGCATTGTAATATGGGGGTGAAGTAAATACCAAATCCACACTACTAGCAGGTAATTCTTTTAATAGTTCTTCTGAATCACCCATACCAATAGTATTCCTAAGCATAGATATAGTAGGTGCATCTGATTTCGTTTTTTTCTTTTTGAAACTTGCATCAGTTCTGCCTAATAATCTATTTTCTAGAAGTTCTTTTGTGGTAGTTTTTGAAGGGTCAATAAGTGTGGTTATGGCATCTATAACAACTTCACCAATAGCAGCACCATCTTTAGATTTCAATGGGATTCGCCATATATTAAATCTATCGTCTATTTCGGGTAAACCAAATCCAACTGCTTTGTCTAATTCAATACCTTTTAGATAATCCAAAGCAATACTTTTGGCATCTTTAACCGTCGTAACACGATAACTTGCTCTAACAGCTTTTTTATTTTGTCTTGCCATATAGTCATTTTTTAATTCAATTTGCAAAGGTACTCAATTTTCAGCAGACCCTAACGATTAAAACACATTTTAACGGAAAATCTTTGGTTATTCCAATCATTTTGCATAGGAAAAAGCCCTAAAAAGCTACAAATATGGTGCTTTTGTGTACTACCAGATAACAAAAATAATCCAGTCGGTTAAGACTGGATTACTATACTATGGTATATGGGTATAAATCACCTAACAAAGAAGTAATGGCTAGCCACTTCATCTATAGCATCACCATCGGCTTCCAGTTTGCCATCATCCCCATCCCTTACTAGTGTCTGGATGGGATAGTAGCTAGCTTTATCTTCTGCTTCTACTTCTGGGATAACAGATACTTCTTTATCACTATCAATATACACACCTTCACCATCGGAAAGGGTGTACTGGTTATCACTAAGGTATTCTTCTACTGCATCAAATACCTTCTGGCTAAAAGCCCTTAGATTTTGGATTGAATCGTACATATTATTTCCTTTCTTATTTGTAGGTATAATCTATTTCCCATCCATTAGTTTCACATATTTCCATCATTTCATTAAAGGTAGCGGTTTCCACTATTTCTTCTGTATCCATCACCATATTAGCATTAGGGATAACAAAGTATTCACCTTCATCAAAGGCTTCATATTTGCTTTTACCATTCTGGAAGGTTGCAAAATGACTGCTAATGTAGTAAGCCGTTTTGTTGTTTCTCTGGTTGCCATCATACAGTATGTAGTAAATGGCATCCACAGCGTACACTTCCAGTAGTACTACACCATTCTTCATTACTCTATGTGTAGCAGGGGATACATAGGTTTCTATTCTGTAGGGGTATATCTTTTCTATCAGTTCCTTTACTAACCTTCGCATTTCCTCTGGGTCGGTTTCAGCTTTGGATATAGCATCATCTGGTAGTGTCGGTTGCCTAAGACTAACCAAAAATCTTTCGTTCATTTCACGCTTATCTTTAAGCCCCATAATCTTACTTTCACAGTCTGCTTTTTCATTCTTGCTAGCAGTAAGTTTACGGTAGTAATCATCTTTCATCATTTCCCTTATATCATCATCTGGGGCATCCATATACAAATCCATAGCTTTTTTGATGTTCTTATCCATCTGTGCTATTTGTGCTTCATAGTGGGCTATATCGGCATCTATGTTAGCTATCTTCTGTTCCATTTCTTCTATCTTTGCCATCCTATCTTCTGTATTCAGATTGGCAAATCCTATCAGTTCTTTCTTCACTAAGCCCCAGATAACAGCTTGCATTTTTTCATTACTAATGGTAATACGGCTATTGCAGTCTGTAGCATTAGTGATACCAGACATACAACACCAAGCTACTGCAGGCTTACCATTCTGTAGCCTTATTCCACTATTTGCATCTGATTTCTTTCTGGGGGTTAATGAATGACCGCAAATAGGACATTTAATCAGTTTGGATAGTACATAGGTTTTCTGCTTTGGGTAGGGATCGGTAACAGTACGGTTTTTAGCCCTTTTCTCTTTGGCACTTTCAAATAAAGCCGTATTGATAATAGTAGGTACTTCCACATCATATACTTCCTTTTCCTCTGTATCAGGGTCGGTAAGCGTTATCTTATTGATACCAGTATAGAAGGATTCATAAGTTAGTATGTGTTCAATAGTACCCACACTGAATTTCCTATTAAACTTTTCACCATACTTAGCCGTAATAGCCAAAGAAGTAGATTTAAGTGTAGCACCATCCTTTAGGTACTCATTAAACACATCTACTACCACTTCAGCGGCATCATCATCTACCACCCATCTATTCTTCTTAGTTTTATCTCTACCACCAAATCTTTTGTAGCCAAAGAAGGGTTGCCCAATACTCATACAGTTGTTATCCAGTTCATCCCTTCTACCAGATGCTATCTGGGTTTTCATACTCTTTAGGTACTTCCAAGCAGCATCAAAAGCAGCACCTATGATAGTTTCTGCATCCCTAGTTTTCTTACCAGTCTGGGGGTCTATAGTCCAAATATCTATATCCCTAAAGTAAACTGGGATTTCCCAGTTAATTAGTTGGCGGATATACATTCTACCACTCATAGGGTCACGGCTCATACGGCTTACTTCAGATACCAGTACCACATCAAACTTCTTTTCTGTTGCACCTTCCTTTAAGTGTTGGATAGATAATCTATCCCTTTTGGTAGCATCATCCTTACCAGTGATATGTTCACCGTAAATAGTGCTATCCCCATACTCATAGCCAAACTTTTTAGCTAGTCTGGTTAAGTCCTTTACTTGTCGCTCGTAATCTTGTTTTTTGGTCGAGCATCTAATCAGAAATGCAGCTTTCATATCTTTAACCGTTAAAATACAATTTTTCGGGCATTTTCACGTTATATATATATGCGTGTACATATTATAATAGTAGTGTTTCTTGCCCTTTGCGGTGCAAAGGTACAAAAAGATTTGCAATGGTGCAAGTTTTTTTGCAATAGTGAATTGCCGGAATTTCAGCGTTCTGTACTCGAAGTTTTGCGACAGCCCCTCGAGGATCGCGTCATTAATATCTCGCGAGCGAAGTACACCATCACTTATCCATGCTCGTTCATGTTCATCGCCAGCATGAACCCATGTCCGTGCGGTTACTACAATCATCCGGACAAGCATTGCTGCTGCACGCCCGGACAAATCATGAAGTACCTGAACAAGATTAGCGGTCCTCTTCTTGACAGAATAGACATCCATTGTGAAATCCAGCCGGTGCCCTTTGCCCAACTCAGTCAGATGCAGCCCGGCGAGCCGAGTTCCGTCATTCGGGAAAGGGTGATTAAGGCCAGGAAGATACAGGAAGAGCGGTTCAAGGAGTACAAGGGCATCCACTGCAACGCACAGATGAGCGAGAAGATGCTCCACAAGTTTGCGGAGCCCGACAATGCCTCGCTCGACATGCTCAGAATGGCGATGGAGCGTCTGAAACTCAGTGCCCGTGCCTATTCGCGCATTCTGAAAGTGGCAAGAACCATTGCTGATTTAGCAGGAAGCGAAGCCGTGCAGAGCCAGCACATTGCCGAAGCCATCGGTTATCGCAGCCTGGATCGCGGCGATTGGGCAGAGAGAGGAATCTGATCTGTTGCCCTCTTCATCCGACTCGATTCACCTAATCAAAAAACATGGCACGTTAAGCTTGCAAACTCGGCACGTCGAATTGGCAAACTCGGCACGTCGAATTGGCAAAGATAACACGCCGAGTTTAGCGAAGCACCTTGTGAACTTTACCGTCGCGACTGCGGATGATGTAGAGGCCAGGCTGCTGTGTTGTGTTGACAAGCTTGCCGTCCAGAGTCCAAAGTCTATGGTCTGTGGTCCGTTGCCCGTTGTCTGCAGGCATCTCCGATACGCCAGTCCATTCGCCGGTACTTACCATATTCATGTATTCGCGCAGTTCGGCAATGGCGTCCGGCAACTCTTCGTTGGTGAGAGCCAGTGCCTCTAAGTTCTTGACATATACGGACAAATAGTAACTTTGGAGGAATGCTTTGGCGTCTTCGCTGTACTGATCGCTGTTGAGCATCGCTTCTGCCTCTTTGCCCACCTGTTTGTATTCGGCCCAGAGTTCTGCATTAAGAGCTATTTCCTCCCAAGCGACATCGATGGCTCGCATGGCTGCGATGGCTTCATCTCTGTTGGAGGCGGTTGCACTGAAAGCGCTGTTGTAGGTGTTGAGGTAGCTCTTGCTGACCGTTACGGAGAGGTAGCTGACCTTCTTTTTCTTCATTTCCGTGAGCCATTGGCGGTATGCGGTTGGCTGGTCGCCGTAATAAGTGAGTGTGAAATCATCGAAGACGCACCAGTCCATGCCGGCCGATTTGTCCTTCTTGACGCCGAATGTGAGCGTATTATTATTGACGCCGGCAAAGATGACATTGTCGTAAGCGTCCACCACATGCATGTAATACTCGGCTGCAATCATGTCATCCGGAATGAAATAGTTGGCCGAGCCTTGCTTTGCGGAAATCTCGCGGCCCACGCCCTTTGCTCTTGTCACGCTCTTGGAGAATGGCGAAACGATGGGGAACGTGAGTGTCTCGGAGCCGGCTGTCGTGAAGAGGCAGGCGTTGCGCAATGCTCTGTCCTTCGCACGGAAGTGGTCGTTCGACTCCTGCGCCTCGCCAGCACGGTAGAAAGCCTTGCATCCGACGGCATATACACCATTGGGCAGGTCAGTTATCGTCTGGTAAGTGTTGAAGTTGCGGTTGAAGTGTTCGGCATTCTCATTAGGGTTGACAGCCCCAAACTGGTCGCCTTCCCAACCCTGACGCAAGTTGCTGTTGAAGCAAGGAGACACGATGCGCGCACTCATATCAAGCGGTTTGCGATAGGTTGCATCGCTCTCCACGACCTGATACATATCCTTGAGATAACGGAAGTTGTTGGCGATGAGAACATCCACGAGCTCCTGCCCACGCGTGTTATAGCCGTTGCTGGAGTTCACGCCCACATAGTCGGCCAGGATGATGCCAGTGGGTCCGGCAGGATTCGACGAGTCGTTCAGGTAGTCGATGATGGCAGCGTTGGTGTGAGCAGCGTTGTCCCTGTAACCGTCACTCGAGGAGATTTCCTCATCGACGATGAAGGGAATGTAGAGTCTGGAAGTCTTCGAGTAGGCAGAAGCAAAGTTATATACCCAGACAATATCAGAGGCAGAGTTGGTCTTATGCTTCGTGCTGAAGTCGAGCAACTGCCTGACACCAGCCACCTTGCGGTCGAGGTCGCCATCCCTGTGAGTCTCGGCGAAGTCCTGCATATAGAGTGTCGCAGTCGCTCCGCTGGCTCCCACAATCTGTCCGTTGCGCTGAGCGTTCCAATCCAGCTGCCCTGTCCAGTTGCGGAAGAAGCCTCCGACGGGGGTGTCGGCATACTGGTCGCGGCTGATCATCAGTATCTTTCCACGCATCTCGCGCACCGTGAGCGTCGGTTTGAAGTCGATGAAGAAGTCCTTCAGGTCGTCGCGATTAACCAGTTCGAGCAGCTTCTCGCCGTAGTTGCTTGCATTGTCATCGCCAGCAGAAGCATGGAGGACGTGTATGATGGCGAACTCCGACGGGTTCTCTATCAGCTTGTCTCTCAGGAAATAAAGTGCGTCGTCGAAGCGCAACTTAGTGGGCATGATGCCATGATTGTCGTTGAGATAGCCATCTTTCACAGCCGGACGCATGTCGAAAGCACGGACGCCCAACTCCCACTGGTCTTGAAAACTCTTCTCCTGGGTGCGTGCATACTTATCTCCGAAAGGCCCGTAGATGGAAACCGTAATGCCTGGGAAACCGTTGCCGGTGCCCGTATCGTGACTACCAGGAATGGAGAGATTGGCCACGTAGGCATCGTCGGGAAGACGTTTCATCCAGTTCTCGGCATGAAGCGACATGGTGAGAAGCAAAAGCAAAGCAAGTGTAAGAGAATTTTTCATTGTGTAAAGTATTTCTTTCTGTTCTGCTGCAAAAGTACGAAAAAACTATGAACTATAAGCTATAGACTGTGAACTTTTTCGTATCTTTGCACTTAAAGTCATTATATATATAATATGGTAAGCATACTTTTCGTGTGTCACGGCAACATTTGCCGCAGTCCGATGGCTGAGTTCGTGATGAAAGATCTTGTCCGCAAAGCAGGAAGAGAGGAAGCGTTCCACATCGAGTCGGCTGCCACATCGACCGAAGAGATTGGGAACGACGTGTATCCCCCTGCCCGCAGGAAGCTTGCGGAGCACGGCATATCGTGCCTGGGCAAGACAGCAAGGCAGATGACCCGACACGACTACGAGCGTTTCGACCTGCTTGTAGGCATGGACTCGTGGAACATCAGGAACATGAAAGTCATCTGCGGAGGCGACCCCGATGGCAAGATTCGCATGTTGCTCGATTTCACCAACAGGCCTGGCGATGTTGCCGACCCATGGTACACGGGCGACTTCGAAGCGACATGGAGGGACGTTTCGGAGGGTTGCCAATGCCTCTTGAAGTGGTTGGAAAGCAAAGAATACTAATAAAAGCATACTATAATTAAGGTATTTTTACACTTTTTACCATTTTTTCTTGTTTCGTATATAATAATTCCCTAACTTTGGACCGACATTAACTTATCATTAACCTATAACTGTAATTATTTATGAAGTATTTCAAGTTATTCCTTACCGTGTGTGCAATGGCCGTTGCCATCAGCGCAAGTGCTCAGTCTAAGACTACTGCAAAGTCCAAGACCGCTACCTCAACTGCTAAGACAACCACAGCGGCTCCTGCCAAGAAGGCTACCACAACCGCCAAGACAACAACTGCTAAGCCTGCCGCTGCTGCTCCTAAGGCTGCTGCTAAGCCTGCCACAACTACTAAGACTACAACCACAACTAAGGCTGCTGCCAAGCCTGCAAAGGAAACCACATCCTATGCTGCTGCCGACTATGATCGTGGCTATCACATGTTGATTGAAACGAAGGTTGGTGGTGCCAGCGGTAGTGGCGCCTGGGGTGCTAACATTGCTTTAGAGCATGAGTTCAACAAGTACATTGCTTGGGACCTCTTTAACATTGGCTACACCACTAACTTCGGCTTCGATTCTCATATTCTTGGCCTTAAGTCTGGTGTCAAAGGCTTCACGCCCGTCTTCTGGAACGCTTGCAAGATGCGTGGTTACTCAAGCCTTGCTTTAGGCTATGCTTGCCAGATAACACCAAATATGCCTGAACTTGATGAGTTTGGCTGGCCAACAGGAGAAGAAACTACAGATGTGTCTCATGGCTTTGGTTTAGCTTGGGGTGCTGGTGTGCAGATGTTCAATCATCTGTATGTCGGCTATGAACTTGAGTGGAATACCATTAGCAAGTCATGCATTCACTTTGCAAAGATAGGCTACAGATTCTGATTTATTCAATATTCTGGAAGGGCACTTCGGTTGGAGTGCCCTTCTTTATGACTATATGAAACACCCTAAGTTCCTGTTTCTCTTGTGTGCCTTGATGGCATGCATGGGGGCAAGTGCTCAGTCGGAGCAGGCTGAGAAGTCTTTCGACCCTCGCTGCCATTTCCTGTTGGAAGCGAAGGTGGGGTGTTACCACTACAACAGGGGCGGCTTCGGCATGAACTTCGTTGTGGAGCGCGAGTTGTGTAAGTATCTGGCGTGGGACATTGCGAGTGTCGATTTCTCTGCTCCATGGAACTGCGACCTCGTTAATATCGGCATCAAGACTGGTGTCAAAGGTTTCACGCCTCGCTTCTGGGAGAACCGGATGCGCGTGTATGCCAGCGTGGCGGTGGGTTATGACTGTGGCATCATCACGATTAGCAAATCGAAGATGAGTCCGATTGCTGAGCGGACTGGACACGGGTTTGCCTTCTCGAGCGGTGCCGGCCTTCAGTTGGGCGAGCATCTCTTCGTGGGTTACGACTTGGAGTACAGTACTTCGGTCATCGACAAGGGCCGCTTCGGCATCGCCCACTACGCTAAGCTTGGCTGGAGGTTCTGAGTTATACTGGGAGACACTCTGAAAAGGAATGGCCAACGCCCTATAGAGGAATGATAAACGCCCTATAGGGGAATGACCAACGCCCTATAGGGGAATGACAACGCCCCTATAGGGGGATGAGGCTTTTATTATAAAATAATGCATCATGTCTTGCATTAATTGAATTATTTTTCGTATCTTTGCGCCATAATTATAACAATATCTGCTATGAAGAAGCTTAATATCATTACCATTTCCGTGTTCAGCCTCATCCTTTCCGCCTGTGGTGGAAAGTCAGTCGACATCACTGTTCCCGACAACAACTGCCCCAGCGACAAGGAACTCGTTGAGAAGGCTTTGAAGGGCGACGAGCAGGCAGGACTGAAGATGGCGCAGATGTACTACAACGGCGAAGGCGTGATACAGGACTACACCGAAGCCATCAAGTGGTACAGAGTGCTCTCGGAGAAGGGAAATCCCTATGCTCAGTACTACATGGGCATCTGCCACGATGAAGGCCGCGGACTGGAGGCCAGCCTGACGAAGGCAATGGAATACTACAAGCAGAGCTTCCTGGAGTTCAAGGCCCGCGCTGAGAAAGGCGACAAGGAGGCCATGCTCTACCTGGGCAAGATGTACTCCCTGGGCAAATATGTCACGAAGGACAAGGCAGCAGCCGTGAAGTGGTATCGCGAAGCAGCCGAGCAAGGTGATGCCAAAGCACAATATACTCTGGGCGTTTGCTACGAAGAAGGCACCGGCGTGGCTCAGTCCTTTTCCGAAGCCGTCAAGTGGTATCGCCAGGCAGCCGACCAAGGCCATGCCGATGCACAGTGCGCCCTCGGTGCATGCTTCGAGGAAGGCAAGGGCGTAGAAGCTTCTGCCACGGAGGCCGTAAAGTGGTATCGCCTCTCTGCTGAGCAGGGAAATGCCGATGCCCAATGCAATCTGGGCTACTGCTTCGACGAAGGTATCGGCGTGGAGAAATCGCCAAGCGAAGCCGTCAACCTCTATCGCCTCTCTGCCGAGCAAGGCAATGCCACCGCTCAGAACAACCTCGCCTACTGCTACGAATACGGTACAGGCGTGGAGAAAAACATGGAAGAGGCCATCAAGTGGTACAAGAAGAGCGCCAAACAAGGTGATGAAGGCGCCATTGCCAACTTGAGGTCAAAGGGCATCACCGACTACAACGACTGATGTCCGACAGACAACAGAAAGTCCTTGAATACCTCAAGGCACACAACATCCCATTCTCCTGTTACGAGCATCCCGAGGGCAAGACCATCGAGGAAGCAAAGCGCTGGTGGAAGGACGACGGTTCCGTGCACTGCAAGAACATCTTCATGCGCAACCACAAGGGCAACCAGCACTACCTCATCTGCTTCCACTGCGACCACGACCTCGACATACACGACCTCGAGGCACGCCTCAAGGCTGCCCTGCAAGCACAGGGAAAGCCCTCGTGCGGCAAGTTGTCCTTTGCATCGCCCGAGCGTATGATGAAGTATCTCGGCCTCGAACCCGGCAGCGTCTCACCCTTCGGACTCATCAACGACCAGGAGCATCACGTCCATCTCTTCCTTGACGCAGCACTGCTCGACGACAAGAGCTACCCACAGCCCGACAGGAAGACGCTCTCCTTCCACCCCAACGATTGCCGAGGCACAGTAGTCATCGCCCTCGAAGACTTCGAGCGATACCTCAAGCAACTGGGCAACACCTACGAATACCTCAGGCTTTATTAAAGAAGCCAGCAAAACTAGTAGAACTAGTTCAAACTAGTTAAAACTAGTCCAAACTAGAAAACAAAAGAAGTCCCACCCGAACCCGGATGGGACTTCTGCGTTATTGTAGCGTTGCCTTACTTCAGAATCTTCTTGCCGCCCACAATGTTGATGCCCTTCTGCATCTTGCTGAGGCGCTGGCCCGCAAGGTTGTAGATGGCACCGGCCTTGACATCGGCAGAAACACTGGTAATGCCAATCTCATCGACATTCATGTATGTCACGCTGATGGTCTTGATGCGAGCCTGACTTGTAGCCTGGTTCGTCAGGATAACCTCCTGCAGCTCGCCCTTCCATGTAGCAGTATTCGTTTCGATGACAGTAGCGTTGCCATTCTGGTCCTTCCACTCTCTGTTATAGTTCTCGCTTGTAGCAGTCAGTACAATATCAGTGATCAAGTAATTGTCAGGCACAGACAACTTGATGTAGCTGGGGTCTGTGAGCGTCTTTTCCTCGCCTTCGCCCTCGTACTTGCTGCCATAGAACTTGATGTGGGTGTCACCAGTCTTAGCATAAGCCTTGTTGGCATAGAGTGTAAGCACATCGTTGCGCGTTGCCGTAAGCTCTGCACCTGTATCTGGTGCACCTTGGCCAACGATATCCTCATCATTGTAAACGAAGAGAGCATCCTCGTAACCGGCCTCCGTAACAACAAGTGTGAAGCTCTTGCTGTCGGGCAGATAAGTGTTGCTCTCGGCCACATTGGCTGTGATGGTAGTCGTGCCTCGGCCTACAGGAGTAATATTGCCCTCGCTATCTACAGTAGCAACATCCTCGTCGGAGCTGGTATAAGTCACTTCACCATCAGAGTCGGTCGTGAACACAGCTGTAACTTCACCATTGACGTCAACCTTCTCCGTCTCCACACTCCAAGAGGAAACAGGCGTAAGCAGAGAGGTGACAAGCACATACTCTTCTGCTGTGCGAGGAGCAATCTCCCA
>ODAI011864441.1_pt1 | contig 22048 bp, 24 predicted proteins | sample 1539321 | NCBI WGS metagenome assembly ODAI01 (sample SAMN02144231, study PRJEB22623) | gut metagenome | biome: sheep rumen | host: Ovis aries | place: New Zealand | reverse complement strand
AGCGAACATACAAATCCACATTCACATATTCAATTTTACAAATTAACAACACCGCCTTCAACCACGGTTATTAAAGGTTGAAAGAAAGGAGATGTATATTGTAAATGACCAGCTAGATGGGTCAATTACAATATACCAGGATGCTGGGGATCAATTTGAATACGTTCAATATGCGTACATTGATTGGTGCTTTCATCAATTGTCAGCAGTGTTGCCAAGAACTGCCCTTCTCCTTTTGCAAGGGCAAAAGGGGTCATGATGCCTTTAAGATTACGTTCGATAATCGTTTCAGCCTGACAGCCAATAACACTGACATAAGGTCCTGTCATACCAATATCGCTCTGAAAAGCTGTACCTTTTGGAAGAATATGTTCATCAGCTGTTGGAACATGCGTATGGGTACCAACGACTGCTGTCACTCTTCCATCAACAAAATAGCCAAAAGCAGCTTTATCACTTGTTGTTTCTCCATGGAAATCAATAATATGAATATCACTTGTATCTTCTTCTAAGAGCGGTTCAATGACTTCAAAGGGATTTGCACTCTTTGGATCCATAAAAGTGAGCCCCAATAGATTCGTGACACGAATACGCTTATCGCCACAAACGATAACACGACTTCCCACTCCTGGTAGAGCTTTAGGACGGTTAAGGGGAACGATTAAATGACTGGCTTCATCAATATAGTCAAAGATTTCTCTTTTGGAATATGTATGATTGCCCATCGTAATCAGGGCAATGCCATCATTCAGCAATTCTTCATAATGCTTCTTAATGAGCCCTTTGCCATGTGTCGTATTCTCACCATTTGCAAAGACAACATCAACCTGGTATTTCTCTTTTACTAAAGGTAAGTATGTTGCCACCATCTTTCTACCAATCTCACCAAATATATCACCAATAAATAATATTTTCATAGCTTTTCTCCTTTAAAAAAAATCACTCCTGATGGAGTGATTATTTGGCAATTTCATTCGCACGAATTTCTCTAATAACAGTGACTTTAATATGTCCTGGATAAGTCAATTCGTTTTCAATCTTTTCTTTGACATCTCTTGCAAGCTTATGAGCTTTGAGATCATCAATCTTTTCTGGGTTCACAACCACACGAATTTCACGTCCTGCCTGAATCGCAAAGACTTTATCAACGCCATCAAAGTCCTTCGCAATAGCTTCAAGCTTTTCAAGACGCTGAATATAATTTTCAACAGATTCACTACGACTTCCTGGTCTTGCTGCTGAAAGTGTATCAGCCGCAGCTACCAAGATGGAAATAATAGAATTTGCGGGAACATCACCATGATGGGATTCAATCGCATTAATGACAACAGCATTTTCGCCATACTTTTTCGCAAATTTCGCACCTAATTCAACATGGCTACCTTCCATCTCATGATCAAGTGCTTTACCAATATCATGAAGCAATCCGGCACGCTTTGCAAGCTGTTGATTTAAGCCAAGCTCAGCAGCCATAATACCAGCAAGATGAGCAACTTCTACGGAATGCTGGAGAGCATTCTGACCGTAGGATGTTCTAAATTTCATCTTACCAATTGTCAATAATTCATCTTTCTTGAACTTCGAAAGACCACAGCTAAAGACAGCATCCTCGCCCGCTTTCATCATGATCTCTTCGACTTCTTTCTTTGTCTTTTCAACCACTTCTTCAATGCGTCCTGGCTGAATACGACCATCTTTAATCAGTTTTTCAAGAGACTGTTTGGCAATCTCTCTTCTTACTGGATCAAAGCATGAAATTGTGATGACTTCAGGTGTATCATCAATAATAAGTTCAGTGCCTGTCGCATTTTCGAAAGCTCTGATATTACGACCTTCACGGCCAATAATACGACCTTTCATTTCCTCACTAGGAAGGGCAACAACATTAACTGTTCTTTCAACGGTTTCTTCCTGGGCATAACGATTGATTGCTGTCGCAATAATATCTTTCGCATAGAGAGAAGCTTTCTGATTAGCTTCGTCTTCTTGTTCCTTGATATAAGCAGTAACCTCGTTTTCCATCTGGCGTTCAACCTGCTTGAATAATTCATCATGAGCTTCCTGAGCACTCATGGCAGCAATCTTCTCAAGTTCTTTGACTTTTTCATCAATTTGATTCTTGAGCTGACTTTCTAATTTCCCTAGTTCTGCTTGTTTCTTATCTAATTGTTTAGCACGCTGATCTAAAGAATCTTCTCTACCCTGCAGAGCAATATCTCTACGATCAATATTATGTTCTCTCTCTAAGAGCTTATTCTCAAATTTATCGAGTTCTAGCTTGGAAGCTTTGGCTTCCTTTTCTGCTTCAAGCTTATATTCATAAGCTTGTGTTTTCGCGTCTAGAGTCGCTTCTTTGACAATATTGTCTGCTTTCGCATTCGCGTCTTCAATGATTTTTTGTGCTTCTGTACTAACTTTTGTAATATGCATTTTGTTCAGTACATAATTCAGAATTAATCCTAATACAATTCCAAGAAGAACATAGGCTAGGCTTTCTAACATCTTTCATACCTCCTATGTATTCAATCGATTGTGTTTTCACACAGTCCAATTATACAGTACGATATGCGAAATTTCAATGAAGTAATGTATTCATCTTAAGACAATCATGAAAAAAAGAAGGCTTAGCCTTCTTCAGAATCATTTTCAGTTTGTTCTGGGAAAAGTCTTGCCTTAACTTCTGCTTCAATTGCCTGCATGATTTCAGGATTATTATCAAGAAACGCTTTCGCATTTTCACGTCCCTGGCCAATCTTTTCTCCCTGGTAGGCATACCATGCCCCAGACTTTTCAATGATGTCATAGTTTGTCGCTAAGTCTAGCACTTCACCATCATGGGCAATGCCTTTACCATAAATAATATCGACCTGGCATGTCTTAAATGGCGGTGCCACCTTGTTTTTAACAACCTTGATATTAGTCTTATTACCAACAACTTCCCCATTTTGTTTGATCTGTTCACTACGTCTGATTTCAATACGTACTGATGAATAGAATCGTAATGCTCTACCACCAGTTGTTGTTTCTGGATTGCCAAAGACAATCCCAATCTTTTCACGTAGCTGGTTGATGAAGATAACTGTACAGTTCGTCTTATTCATAACCCCAGAAAGCTTTCTTAAAGCCTTGGACATCAAACGTGCCTGTAAACCCATATTCTGGTCACTCATTTCACCATCTAATTCCACCTGTGGGACAAGGGCTGCAACCGAGTCAATAACAACTAAGTCAATAACTCCACTTCTGACAAGCATTTCAGCAATTTCCAAGGCCTGTTCACCACTATCTGGCTGAGAGAGAATTAAATTATCCGTATCAACACCTAAGTTCTTGGCATAGACTGGATCAATCGCATGTTCAGCATCAATAAAAGCAGCTTTGCCACCCTGTTTCTGACATTCTGCAATCGCATGCAATGTTAATGTTGTTTTACCTGAAGATTCAGGACCATAGATTTCAATAATTCTTCCCTTTGGATATCCACCAATTCCTAATGCGCCATCAAGCTGCAACGACCCTGATGGAATGACATCGACATTCACTGCCGGACGATCTCCCAAACGCATAATGGAACCTTTACCAAACTTCTTCTCGATTTGTTTTAAGGCATCATCCAACTTTGCTTCATTCGCACTATCTGTATTTGTCACTTTTTCTTTTCGTGCCATAAAAACACCTCCTATATATGTATAGTCATAAACAGCTATTATTTCTCACGTATTTTTTCAAGAATTTTCATAGCACCGATACGAACAGCCTGATGCACAATCTCCTCACGTGTTCCATCTAACTGTAATTCATAAGTTTCAATATCATCCAAAAACGCCACACCAATATAAACTAAGCCAACCTTCTTACCTTCCATTGCACTAGGTCCAGCATTGCCTGTAAAAGAAATACAGATGTCACTATCAAAGAGTTCTTGACCATTCTTACACATTGCATAAGCAACCTCATGACTGACAACACCATACTGGTCAATAATATCCTGACTGACATGAAGAACATCATGTTTGATTCGTGTCTGATAGCTGACAAGGCTTCCACGATAAATAGCGGAAATGCCTGGCACTAAGCCAATGCTGCTCGCAAAGTGTCCAACTGTAAAACTCTCTGTACTAGACAGAGAGTAATGATGTTCAATTAGATTGTTTCCTAGTTCTTTAATTATTGCTTCCATTGTTAGATGTTGTTGTATTTGATGAGGCATTGTTTTGTGTTGTCGTGTTGTTGTTTGTGATTGCCTGAGATGCATCAATAGAAGCCACTTTAGTGAATCTTACTCTTGTAAGATTAGCATTGTATGTTTCTTCATCTGAGAAAGGTACCTGAACATCGTTGATATAATATTTCGCACCTTTGCTTGCGCCATTAGAGAAACGCATAGTCTGGACATCGGCACTCTTTAATGTTACAGTTGCACTTTCGCCTGCCTGATAAACTCTAGCTTCAAAATCAGTATAAACCTTACCATTGACTTGTAATTGCGCCCATGCACGTGTTGTAAATTCAACTTTGAAAGTAAATGTTTCTGCATTAGCGTCAGCAAGAGCAAAGTTATAATTATAATTTGCATTCTTTGAGAAAGTTACTGCAGCTACTTTAGGTGTTTCCTGCTTAGCCTTTGTTTCTTCTTTCTTTTTCGCAGCTTCTTTTTCTTTATCTTTCTTTGTCTTTACATCACCAGTAACATTGTCTGAACTCTTTGTATAGCTCTTTGTTTCTGTTGATTTATGCGTGCTAAATACAGCGACGAAAATCAGTACGGCAATAAGTGCCACAATTAATAATGCAATAACAACTCTAATAACCTTAATATGACTCTTATCTTCATAGACAGAAGCTTTCTTTGTGAAATTAGGCTTTTCAAGCTTCATTTGCTTCTTCGCAACATGCTCTTCGCCTTCTTCTTGCGCTTCTTTAGCTGCCTGGGCAAGCTCTTCCTGCTTAATTTCCTCAGTTAAAGCTAAATAGCTCTTTGTAACTTCATCACGATCTAGATCCAATGCATCACTGATTTTCTTAAGGTACATTCTGACATAAGTCTCATCACCTTCATAGCGATCAAATGCGCCATTTTCAATATCCTTAAGTACAGCTGGTGAAAGCATTGTACGTTTTGATAAATCATCTATACTTAAACCTTTTTCTAATCTCTTTTTTCTTATTTCTTCACCAAGATTATTCATAATTGCCTCCTAGCGTTCAAAATCATTATAATTAAATCACAGTTATTCCCTTTTTTCAACAATAGAAAACAAAACATGATTGAATGCCATGTATATCACACAATTTATCTTAATCAACTTTAAATGGTATAAAAAAACACGATTGTTTCCAATCGTGCAAGAGTCTGCTCTTGTAAGCCGTGTTCTGTTTTTCAACCAATCATTTATCTTAGTTACCTACCAGGCCTTAGTTCAATTCCCTTAGCCTGACTCCCCTACCAAATTTGGGTTTCTATCGTGCGGAGTTTACCCCTTTTCACCATGAGATTTCTCTCAAGCATCGTTTCTGTGGCACTTTAGTACTTACACCATATCTTGCGACTTAGGCTTCAGCTGTCGTTTTTACCCTAGAGTTCTTAGCTCTAGCACACTCACTACTAGCATCGCAGCTAGTGATAGCACGGACTTTCCTCTACTTCTAGCGATCAGTTCTCGCAGACATCTTCTTTAATCTTCGCTTTTGTTGTAAACAGTCTTTTCAAGCTGGGAAAGACGACGCAATAAATCAACATTGCTAGAAAGATCACTTTGAGCAACACGCTCCTGGCTTCTTTCAAGTTCATTAATGTGTTTCTTTAAAGACTGATTTTCACGCTGCAATCTTTCAATTTGTTCATAGGATTCATTCAGCATGGCTGCAAAATTTGTATAATCAGCGCTGACCTGATCCAAGAAATGATCGACTTCTTCAGCATGATAGCCTTTGAAATCTACCTGAAATTGTTTATTCAAAATCTTCTTTGGACTTAAAACAATCTTGTTCTCCATACTTATCACTCCCAAATTTCATTTTACAAAAAATCCTCAAAAATGCAAGAATTAATATACTTATCTTAACCTAATCTTATCACATATTGTTCTATGACCTTTTTGTGGTGTTTACATTATTTTATGATATAATGATGAGGAAATGGAAGGAAACTATGGTACATTATCCAAATAAAAAGAAAGATCTCACAAGCTTTACACCTCATGAACAAAAGCGTTATACGGGGATGCGAGGGATGAATCTTGAAGAAGATATCACAATGAGTAATAAATATTACTTAGAAAGAGATATCGCTGTGATCTACAAGAAGCCAACGCCAGTACAGATTGTGAAAGTAGACTATCCCAAAAGGTCAGCTGCAAAAATTACAGAAGCCTATTTCCGTAAGCCGTCAACAACGGATTACAATGGTCTCTATAAAGGGTATTATATTGACTTTGAAGCAAAAGAAACAAAGACATTACGCTTTCCTTTTGCCAATATCTGGGACCATCAGATCAATCACCTCGATGCCATTAAGCGTCATGGTGGTATTGCTTTTATAATAATTGCTTTTACAACACTTAATGAAGTCTATTTACTTGATGCTTCTTATATGATAGAAAAGTATCGTAGTGATGGTGTGCGGCATATTGACTATGATTATATTAAGGAAAAAGGACATCTTGTTCACCAAGGCTATGCTCCCCGACTTGATTATCTAAGTGTCATTGACCGCTATTATCTTAAGGAGGAAAAAAATGAAAATCCTAAAAAATAAATCCAATAAATTCTCCCGCCAGAAAATCATCAAGATTGTGATTTCGCTCGTTTGCGTAGCGCTGATTGGCGGAGGATGTTATATGGGCTTCTCGGTCTTTCAGCAGATCAAAGACTTTGACATCAAGAACTTAACAGCAACAAGCACTTCAAGAATTCTTGATGCCAATGGCAAAGTCATTTACAAATTTGGTACAGCAACAGGAGAATATGTAAAATATGATGATCTTCCTGAAGTCTTAATCGATGCTGTTGTTTCTGCTGAAGACTCACGATACTTTATTCATGACGGGTTTGATATTCCACGTATCATCAAAGCCTTCTTAACGAATATCACCCACCGCGGTACGATTGCTGGTGGTTCAACAATTACCCAGCAGCTCATCAAGAAGACTTACTATCCTGATGAAGAACGTACGATTCAACGTAAGATTGGTGAAGTCATTCTTTCGATCGAAGCAACAAAGCAGACAAGCAAAAAGAAAGTCATGGAACTCTATTTAAATAAGATTTATTTTGGACGTTCCCAGCAGACAATTGGTATTTATTCTGCATCACATTATTATTTCGATAAAAACCCTCAGGATCTTACTTTACCAGAGGCTGCGCTTCTTGCTGGAGCAATTAACTCACCTTACTGGTATGACCCATTTACTGATCTTACTAAAGCTACAAATCGTCGTAATACAATTCTTAATCTCATGTACCAGCATGGCTATATCACAAAAGAACAATGTGAAGCGACAAAGAAAGTTCCAATCGCAAATACTCTTAAAAGCAATCCAATTGCTCAAAATCAAGATTATGCTTCTTATGTTGACCGTGTTGTACGTGAAGTCAAAGAAAAGACAAATTATGATCCTACTAAAACAAATATGACCATCTATACTTATATGGATAAAGATATCCAGGAACGTCTAGATGAGATTTCTGAATCAAAAGACTATAACTATATTCGCACTAATGGCACACAGGTTGGTTCTGCTGTTGTTTCAGCAAAAGATGGACGTATCGTCGGCCTGCTTTCCGCAAGGGACTACAAAAATGGCTTAATGGATTATGCATATCGCTCATACCATCAGCCAGGTTCTTCAATCAAACCTATTCTTGACTACGCCCCTGCTTTTGAATATCTCTATTGGTCTACTGGCCATACAGCTGATGACTCTGAGTTCACACAGGGTGGCTGGTCACCTAAGAACTGGGATAAACAGGTACATGGTGATGTCTCACTTGAAGAAGCCCTTGGTAACTCATGGAACCTAGCAGCTATTCATACATTTGCAGCTGTCGAAAAAGAAATTGGTAAAGATCGTCTCCAGACATGGCTAAAGAATCTTGGCTATACAATTAATGACAAGATTAATAAGAATGGCCTGAATACTTCCTGGGCTATTGGTGGATGGGATGATGGTGTCACTCCATTACAGCAGGCTGCTGCCTATGCCACAATCTCCAATGGTGGTACCTATATTGAGCCACATGCTGTAGACAAGATTGTGATTAATACAACTGGTGAAACTGTTAATATTGATAAAGATGCACAGGCAAATGCTAAGCAAGTAATGACTGAAGCAACTGCCTTCTTAATTCGTAAAGTCATGACAGATTATGTTAAGAGCGGTGACTATTCTTCATATACAACTGTTGGTGCTCTTGATGACAATATTGGCGCAAAAACAGGTACAACAAATGATGCTAAGGATAAATGGTTCTGTGCTTACAATCCTGATTATGCCTGGGCAACATGGAATGGTGGTACTGAAAAGGGCATTTCTTTAAGTAACACAAATGATGCCAAGAAGATTTCTGAAGACATTGCACGTTTACTTCATCGTCGAGGCGTTAAAAACGAATACAAGACACCTAATACCGTTGTCGAAGAGAAGATGGTTATTGGTTCTTATCCATATAAGTCTCCTTCATCATCAACACCTTCATCAATGGTCAGAAGTGCCTGGTTCGTTAAAGGCCATACACCAAATGAAACAGATACAAAAACATATTCATTAGAAGATCTTACTTCATTTAGTGCTTCAATTAGTTCTTCTAAAGAGATTGAAGTCCAGTTTGCTGCATATAGCGGACAATATAAAGTCAATTATGTAGTTACAATTGAACATAATGGTCAAACAGTCGCAACAGAGACACTTGAATCCAATAGCGGTAAATTAAGCTATCAGCCTAGTGAAGCAGGTGTCTACAAGATTACAGGTTATTATAAGGAAAAAGACGGTAGCATGACTTCAAACAAGCTTTCAAGAGAAATCACTATCCAGGAAGAAAAGAAACCTGAAGAAACGCAGGAGACTACCGAGACTCCTGAAAATTCTTCAAATCAACAACAAAATAATGCAAATCAGAATAACAATAACCAGACAACAAATAATCAGCAACAAAATCAAGGTAATCAGAATACAACGACTCAAACACCAGCACAACAATAAAAAGGAACTTCGGTTCCTTTTTTCGTATATTAAAAGGACGTCTAAGCGTCCTTAAGTTTCTTATTTGTTTCTTTGCAGATATCCACTAAGGGACATTCATAGCAATGAGGTGATTGGGCCTTACAATGATAGCGCCCAAAGAAAATCATTTGATGATGGGTCTTAATCCAGCGATCCTGTGGTATTTGTTTCTTTAGCTTACGCTCAATCGTATCAACATCATCCTTCTTAAATGCAAATCCTAGCCTTCTAGCAATACGGGCACAATGTGTATCAACAGCGAGAGCTGGCACATGAAAGGCTTCAGCCATTTCTACATTTGCCGTTTTACGTCCTACCCCTGGCAAGCTAACAAGCTCATCGAAATCAGCTGGCACTTCACCATCAAAGCGTGCTTCAAGCGCTTTGCACATAAGAATGATATTCTTGGCTTTATTGCGATAAAGGCCAATCTTGCGGATATAGCTTTCTAGTTCTTGTTGATTTGCATGAGCATAATCATAGGCGGTGTGATAGCGTTCAAACAGTGCCGGTGTGACTTTATTGACAGAAGCGTCAGTCGTTTGGGCTGAAAGCATTGTCGCAATAAGCAATTCCAAGGGATTTGAATGATTAAGCTCACAACGGGCATCAGGAAACATCTCATCAAATGTCTTCAGAACACGTTCTACTTTTTCTTTTTTCATACTTTCCACCACTCCAAATTCTTGACTTCATCACTAAAGGCTTCACGCGTTGTATTTTCAGTTGGCTTATTACGCATTTTCTTGCCATAGCGCGCCCAGTTAGAAAGAATCTTCTCAATATATCTAAAGTTAAGCACATTGCTTCTCACTGCTTCTAATAGCGCATCAACAATCATCTGGTCATCATAGCCATCACGCTTAAAGCTATTAATGATTTCAATTTCTGTTTGGGAAAGCGGACGCCCAAATGCATCCTCAAAACGTTCAATCAAGTTAACTTCCTTAACCTCTTCCACCTTCTCATCAAGAAGACGACGATAAAGCGGCTTAAAATCCAGGATGCCATTATGACGATCTAAATAGCGCTCATTGACAAACTTCAGCATGGCCTGATCGATAGCTTTCATATCACTTGTACAATACTTGGCAATCATCTGTGGTGTCAACAGACTCACGCCCTGTTCATGAAGAAGAAGCATGATATTTAAAATATAGCTTTCCTGGTCACTAAGACCAATCTGTTTTCCTTTTAAGAAAAGCAGTTTATGAAAGTCTATACAATTGTAATCTATAAGTATATTATTCATACATTCACCTAAAGACGATACTGTTTGACGAACTTGCCATCAAGTGTATAGTAGAAATAATTTAAGGCCTGATCTGTCTGATACTTAACCACATATCGAAATTCATCATCCTCATAGCCTATTTCAATATCCTTTGTCGATACACTTTCTTTGGCTCGATTTTCAACATCCGCAATAATTGTCTTCTTGCTTACTGGGCTATGGTCATATTTATCGACAAGCTTCTTTTTCGTATTATAAGCTAAGTAAGTCTTCTTCCCCTTGATCTTAGCTGTAATAATATAATATGTCTTAGAGCGATTATATTCGTTAAAATAGCCATCATAATTCAGCTTATCTTTTTCAATAATTGAAGTACGGATTGCATCTAACTCACGCTGATGATCATTATAAGGTAAATGAACAAATATGACATAGAACACCACAATAATAAGTAATATGACTAACCCTAATAAGCCAAGATTAGGGCCAACATTATTTTGTTTCTTCTTTTCATTCGTAAAGTCCATTCTCTTCTCCTTTATTTCAGTAGAATTATAATACATTTTAAGACAAAGAAAAAGAGGTTGCCCTCTTTTAATCGTCTCGAGAATTACCAGCTATCAACAAGAATATTCTAAGCATGGAAGCAAGTGTCTGGAGTGTAGCAGCTATATATGTCATCGCTGCTGCTTTCAGCATTGCCTTTGCCCCACCTATTTCATCACTCATCAAATAATGTGATTCTAGGATTGCCAGTCCACGTCTGGAAGCATCAAACTCCACGGGAAGCGTTACAAGCTGGAAGACTAAAATACCAAGCATTAAGACAAATCCAAACCAGGCAATCTTTGTGCGTCCAAGAGCTAAGCCAATCACAATCGCAATCCAGCCTAGGTAGTTTCCAATATTACATACTGGTGCAATGAGATTACGCACTTTAATTGGTGTATAGCCAGTATGATACTGAATGGCATGCCCGCATTCATGAGCAGCAACGGCCAATGATGCAAGCGATGTTCCGTTATAAATATCATCGGATAAATTCACCGAGCCATTTCCAGGATTAAAATTATCTGTCAGCGTCCCATGCGTTAAATTAACGGGCATATCAGCCATGCCATTGGCATCTAAGATTTCTCTAGCAACATCCGCACCAGTCTTGCCAATACGGGCATGAATATGTGAGTATTTTCTAAAAGCTGAACTGACGCGTGCCTGAGCTATTAAGCCAATGACAACGGCAATAACAACAAAGACAGTCCCTAACAAATAATAGGGATTCATATAGAGTGAATATGGATAAAAATACATATACCTTACTCTCCTTTCAAGATATGTATCTATTATAACATAATAATTATGAATAATATTTGAACATGAAAAAAAGATGCTAGTTCATGGCATCTTTTAATCTGTTACTTGGTTTAAAAGTGACTGTGCGGCTTGCAGGAATGACAATTGTTTCCTTCGTCTTAGGTGATACGCCTTTGCGTTCTTTACGATTATTGACTTTGAATGTACCAAATCCACTAATGAGGACTTTTTCGCCTTCTAGCATCGTATCAACCATTGTATCAAATACTGTATCAACAAGCATTTCTGCGTCCTTTTTTGTCAAGTCGCGTTTTTCAGAAACGATATCAATCAGTTCTTTTTTATTCATTGTGATTGCCTCCTTGAAAACATTTAGTAGTATACCAAAATGCTTCCACAAAAACAACTTAAAAAATCAAAAAAATAGTGCATTAATGCACTATTTTCCCTATTCCATAGATGCTTATTATAGAATTATTTTTCGCTTACATATTTACCAAAGTTTTCCTTAAAAATCCTGATCAAATTACTTAAAAGGGTAAGAAGATCTTACCCTTTGATTGACTCTGATTTTAATGTACGATTCATAAGTTCTTTGACTTTTTCACTAGGCTTACCATTCTCATAAAGAACTTCATAAACACAATTTGTGATTGGTGCTTCGAACTCAGGATAGTTCTTTAGGATATCATCATGAATAACCTTACATGTACGAATACCTTCAACTGTCTTCTGGTTGCCAGCCATAAAGTCACTGGCATTATCACTCAAGCCAATTTCTTTACCCGCTTGGAAGTTACGTGAATGTTCACTTGAACAAGTGACAATCAAATCACCAACGCCAGTCAAGCCAAAGAATGTTTCGGCCTTTCCGCCTTTAAGCATGCCATAGCGTGTCATTTCAACAAGACCACGGGTGATCAAGGCAGCACGTGAATTATCTCCATAACCTAAGCCTTTCAGAATACCTGATGCAACGGCAATGACATTCTTATAGGCTGCGCCATATTCTGCACCGATTTCATCAGTTAATGTATAGACGCGTAAATAGTCATTGGAGAAGAGCTTTTGAACATCCTGAGCTGTTTTTTCATCAAGACTGACAGCACATACTGCCGTCAACATGCGAATCACGACTTCTTCGGCATGTGAAGGTCCAATAAGGGAAACAACCGGATTGATTTCACTATTTGTGAAGACTGAACGAATAGTATCAGAAATACGCATATTCGTATTCATGTCAAAGCCCTTTGCGGCATTAATGATTGTGACTTTTGTCTTTAGTAATGGTTTGACTTGTTCAAGTACTGAGCGAACAAACTGAGTTGGAACAGTAATGATGATATAAGATGCTCCATCAATAACATCAGCTAAGTTCTTTGTCGCACGTATATTTTCTTCAAGCTTGACATTCTTAAAATACTTATAGTTACAATGACGGATATTGATATCATCGATTTCACGATCATCAACACCATACATTAATACTTCGACACCATTATCATTAAGAACACGGGCTAGACCAGTCGCCCAGCTACCTGTACCTAAAATTGCTGCTTTCATTCACTATTCCCTCTTTCTACAAATGATATGAACTGGTGAGCCATCAAATCCAAACGCTTCACGTAGCTTGTTTTCAAGATAACGCTTATAAGAGAAGTGCAGGAATTTAGGATCATTGACGAATAGAACGAATGTTGGTGGCGTAATTGCGACCTGGGAACCATAATAGATTTTCAGACGGCCACCTTGGAAATTGCTTGTAGGATTCATCAGCTGCGCATCCACAATAACATCATTGAAGAGATTTGTTGGAATACGTTTATGCTGTGATTCATAAGCTTCATTGATTAAATCAAAGATTGTATCAATACGCTGTTTCTTAAGCGCAGAGACATAGGCAATCTTAGCATAATCTAGATACTTGAAGTTTTCACGAATCTTCTTATTAAAAGCCTGCATCGTCTTGCTGTCTTTTTCAATGGCATCCCACTTATTCACAACAAGTACAACGCCCTTACCTGATTCATGTGCATAGCCGGCAATATGTTTATCCTGTTCAAGAATGCCACGTTCACCATCAATGACAACTAAAATGATATCCGAATCATCAATCGCACTCATCGCACGCATGACAGAATATTTTTCCACATTTTCATAGATCTTCCCACGCTTACGCATGCCTGCTGTATCAACAACAGTATATTTCTGGCCATCTTTTGTAAAGCTTGTATCAATGGCATCTCTTGTTGTGCCTTCAATATTGCTGACAATAACACGGTCTTCCCCAAGGATGGCATTCGTTAATGAACTCTTACCTACATTTGGACGACCAATGATGGAAAAACGAATGGTTTCTGGATCATTGATTGTATCTTTATTAGGCAATAAGCGAATAACTTCATCAAGCACATCACCAATACCAATACCATGAACACCTGAAACAGGAATTGGATCACCAATACCTAGGGCATAAAAATCATAGATATTATCCTTGTATTTGTTGTCATCAATCTTGTTGACGGCAAGAATAACAGGTTTCTTGGACTTCTGTAGAATACGCGCAACCATACTATCTTCAGGTGTAACACCTTCACGTCCATTTACAACAAAGACAATGACATCTGCTTCTTCAATAGCAATCTCTGCCTGCATTTTAATTGAAGCTGTCATATCGCTCTTTTCGAGTTCAATACCACCTGTATCAATAATACGAAAGTCTCTTGTCAGCCAGGAACCATGAGCGTATATACGGTCACGTGTCACACCAGGCGTATCTTCAACAATGGAAACACGCTCTCCGACAATTCTATTAAATATTGTAGACTTCCCGACATTTGCACGGCCGACAATTGCGACAACGCCTTCACTCATGATAACACCTCTCTATTCTTCTAATTTCTTTTCAACTAAATCCATAACATGAGCAACAACTTCTTCTAAGCTCATATTGGATGTATCTAATTCAATCGCATCATCCGCCTTCTTTAAAGGAGAAACTTCACGATTCATATCCTGTTTATCACGTGCTTCTATTTCAGCTTTCATCTCTTCATAATCGCATTCAATACCCTTTTCGATATTTTCCTTATAACGTCTCTTTGCACGTGTTTCTACTGATGCCACCTGATAAATCTTTAATTCCGCATCAGGTAATACAACTGTTCCGATATCACGGCCATCAAGAATCACACCGCCGCCCTTTGCCATTTCTCTTTGCTGGGCAACGAGGAAACTACGTACCTTCGCATACTGGGAAACAATACTAGCTCCCATCGAAACTTCATTAGCCCTGATAGCAGAAGAAACATCTTCGCCATTTAAGCGAATCGAGCCGTCTGGTAAGAGCTTTATCTTTAAGTCCTTAAGCAGCCCGACAACGCCTGCTTCATCTTCATAGCTGATGCCATGAATAAATGCTGAGTAAGCGACACAGCGATACATTGCTCCTGTATCGATATAAGTATAATTCAGGTTTCTTGCAACCATTTTAGCAATTGTTGACTTGCCAGCAGCGGCTGGTCCGTCTATTGCGATAGAAATTCTCTTCATCTTCAACCTTCCTTAAATAAGAAATTGCTGTATATATAACCAACATATAGCCAGGAATATTAAAATCAATACGAAGATAATAACATTTAATAATCCAGAAACAAAGCGATTTGGCTCTTTTTTTTCATTTTCTGGCTTTTCTTTTTGTGTTTTTTCTTCTTTCTTCTTGGCTTTCTGAGCTTTTTCTTCCTGTTTCTTTAACTCTTGAGCCTTTTTCTTTTCTGCTTTCTTTAAGGTTTTTAGTTCCTTTTTTGTCAGTTTTACTTCTTCCTGAGGCTCTTGTTTCTCACTTGGATCACCTAAAGAGAATGGTCGTACAACGGCATTATCCTGATCAAGTGATGTCTCACTATAATCAATTTCCTGATCATCACTGACTTCTTTTTTCTCTTCTTGTTGTAATTCATCAAGATGGAAGATCTTTGTAGGTTCATCCGACAAATCTTGTACATCTTCTTCACTTTGTGATTCTTCATTGCGAATCTTGTTTAAGATTTCTGCTCTTGTATTATATCTGTCTTTTCCAACATTAATCTTGGCTTCATTAATCGCACTTAAAACAATATCATCTTCTTCTAAAGTATCATAGCTTAGAGGATGGAGATCGTCTTTTTCATTATTATGAGGTAAAAAAGACAAAAAATCATCTTCTCCCACACTATCATCAACTACCTGCTTGATAGGTTGTTCATCATCTTTAAAAGAATCTCTAAATTCTTTATATTTATTCATACGTGTTTCATTCGCCATATACATCACCCTCGCTTAAAAGATTATACCATAAGAAAGTTTTTAAGGAAATAGCTTTCATTTCATGGGCATTATTAGTAATGGTAGAAAAAAGCACTTTCAAAAAGAGATTTGATGGTTTATAATAAGCTTGTGTAATATAAAGGAGGAACTTAACTATGGTTAAAGTTAATGAAAATTGTATTGGTTGTGGTGCTTGTAATGCAGTATGTCCTGATGTATTTGACTTCAATGATGAAGGCAAAGTAGAAAACATCATGGGTGAAGATATCCCTGAAGATTTAATGGACGCTGTTAAGGAAGCTGCAGAAGGCTGCCCAGTAGAAGCTATCGAATTATAATATGATAATGAAAAGATCTCCCTATGCGGAGATCTTTTTCTTTGCCTGATATTTCTTTTTGTTCTGTTTTTTTGCTTTCGCCTGCTTTTGTTTATTTTCAAGAGCCTTAGCACGTAATACTCTTACTTCCTTTATCTTGAGTGGACGATATTCTCCTGGTGCTAAGCCTGTGACTTCAATATCACCAATAGCTAAACGATGCAGACGTTTGACTGGATGGCCAACTGCTTCAAACATTTTCTTGATCTGACGATTCTTGCCTTCAATTAAACGTATCGCGATCATCGTTGTCTTATGTTCTTCATCAACACCACGAATGACAATTTCACATGGCAATGTCTTTACGCCATCAAGATAGATGCCTTTCTCAAGTTCACGCTTTTCTCTCTGCAAAAGAATCCCATCAAGAGAAGCATAATAAATCTTTGGTAAATGAGATGATGGATGCATCATTAAATTTGCGAACTCTCCATCATTTGTCATAATCAATGCCCCTGTCGTATCCCAGTCGAGACGTCCTACAGGATAGACACGCTTATCAACATCAGTAAAATAATCAGCAACGGTCTTTCTGCCCTTGTCATCATGCATTGAAGTAATAACCTGCTTTGGTTTATAAAAGAGATAGTATTCATGTTCTTCTTTTTTAATAGCCTGGCCATTAACTGTAATCGTATCTTTTTTAGAAACCTTTGTGCCAAGTTCTGTTACGACAATACCATTGACAGCCACCTTGCCCTGTTTGATCAGCTCTTCGGCCTTACGTCTTGACGTATAGCCACTAGCTGCAATCACTTTTTGTAATCTTTCCATTATGAATTCCTTTCTAAGAATTTTTTGATCTTTTCACCGTCAGTATACCCTTTTATATAGAGTAAATATAGCTTTTCTTTATCTTTTGTCAAGGTTGACATATCACCAATAGTATCAGGTGCGACAATCAAGCCCTTGCCTTGTTTTTCTAATTCTTTGACAATCTCAACACCTTGATTATAGCGGTCAGCTCTTTTTAAGAGATTCTTGGCAGCTAATTCATCAAATTTACTTAAGATCTTTGCAGTCATGATATCCTGCTTATTGTTTTCTCTTTTTTCAAGTGGACGCGTTAAAATAAGAACCACTTCATCACAGCCATCATCAAGGGCTTTTTGTACCGGTACTGGATCAGCTAGTCCACCATCATAATAATGAATGCCATCTATTTCAACACTCTGACACACAACCGGTAAACAACAAGATGCTTCAAGCACCTGATACTGATTTCTCCCCATATCTTCTTTTGTAAAATAGTGTGGTTGTGCATGATCAGCATCATAGCCAACAGCGATAAATTTCTTATTACTAGCTATAAAGGCATCATAATCTAAAGGATTCTCCCCACCCTCATTACTGAGTGCCTCATAGACATAACGTAAATCAAGATAGCTTTTTTTCTTAAAGATATTCTCTAAACTCATATAGCTTTTACGAAATGAATAATCAAGATAGAAGGGATAGTTTCTGCCTTTCTGTTTGGCAATATAGCTTGCCATATTGGCAGAGCCAGCGGATACGCCAATGCATTCATCAAATTCTAAATGATGATCAATGCAATAATCAAGCACACCAGCTCCATATATTCCTCTTAAGCCACCACCAACATCAATAATCGCTCTCATAAATAGTCCTCCAAATGATAATCATCATAGCCTTTCTTTGTATTGATCAAGGCAAAAGTCTTTTCTAAGCCATGATCTTTGAGTTCATGCAATAAGTATTCCAATAAAGCTCTTGTTTCTTTATGCATAATATAGGAATGTTTGCCCGAATCATAGTAAGTAAGAGGATAGCTATCATCATAGTCTTCACCACGATAGACCATGCTTGCGGCAATACGGTCACAAAACATTTCAAGAACATAGCGATAAGGCATCTTAGCTGCCGTTGTACCATTTCTTGTGAAATCGACCCAGTATTCCCAATGATGCTTATTGCGTCCTTTATGATGCAGCCAGGCTTCAGAATAACCTTTAAGCTTTCGTTCTGCCCCATTTGGTGAGGAAGTTCCTTGGTAATAAAGAATTCCTGTCTTAAATTCCGTATAGGAGTATTTGGAAAGGTCATGACATAATCCTTGTTTATATAAATGAAGCTTAAAACAAAGCTTACCTACGAGTATTTTATGCTTTGTAATTGTCTGGAAATGTTTTATTGCATTCATATCTATCACCTTTTTGTAGTATAGCTTAGATAAGGGGATGTGTAAATTGCTTTTATTTTTTGATAAGGGTGCTATAATCATGGCATGGAGGTGGAATTATGCCCTTTAAAATAAAAATTCAAAGCAATATCAACGAACAGAACCTTGACCAACAAGAAATCAAGGAAATCATTCATTCACTAGAAGATTTCTCTAAAGTTATTCGTGGGGACTTGTATTCCTACTTCTTAGGGAAAAAGTCTTTAAAGGTTGCCGGCATCCTGATTGGTATCAGTGCAGCTTTATATCTTGCTACAGAACAATTATATTTCATGTATATTATGTTCTTTGGTACATTAATTATCATGCTTGCAAGCATCTTTATTGCTGAAACAGCAACAAAGATTACCCAAAAACAAATTAAATTACGCATTCAAAGCTTAAAAGAACGTTTAGAAGTGCTGACACGCACAGAAGCTAAATCACAATAAAAGCTGGTAACTCTAAGAAGTTCCAGCTTTTTTCATATCTTCATCTCTTCCTTCGATATATTTTGTATCAAAGAGATCTTCTTCCTCAAGTGAACTATTGACTTCCTTCAATTCAGGCAATTCATCAAGAGAAGTAAGATTAAAGGCATTCAGGAATTGATCAGTGACACCATAGAGAATCGGCCTGCCCGGTGTTTCTTCACGCCCTACTTCTTTGATCAATGCTTTCGCAAGCAGCTTACGTATCATGCTTTCACATCCCACACCCCTGATTTCCTCAACATGAACACGGGTAATTGGCTGATAGTAAGCAATGATCGCCAAAGTCTCTAAAGCACTTTTGGAAATTCTGCTAGCATTTGTTTCAACCATCTTGCGATAATATTTCTCATGGGCGGGTAAAGTGACCATCTTGTAAAGGCCACCAAAATTGGCAATATCGAAGCCCTTGATGGCTTTAAGACTATAATGTGCCATCAGCTCATCAAGCATGCTGACAGCTTCTTTCTTGGAAACATTCAATACACCCATGACATCCTTAATAGTAACACCCTCATCACCAGCTAAGAATATCATGCCTTCAATAATCGAGAGATATTCATTATGATCCATTATATTTACCTCTAAGATAGATTTTCTCAAAATTAGATTCCTGCATAATCTCTAGCTGATCATGCTTGACAAGTACAAGGACACTTAAGAACGTGACAATCGCAAAATACTTATCGCCACCCTCAAATAAATCTTCAAAATCAATCACTTCCCCACGATGACTCGCGAAGAAGTCTTCTATCTGACTCGTACGATCATCAATCGATATCTCAACACGAGCAATACGACTTTCTAGCGGCTTGGCAAGAATCTGACGCTGTAAGACATTCTGCATGGCCCCAATAAGATCATAAACTTCAAGATTATCCGGTAAGGCGTTTTCGACATCTTGGACATATTCATCAAATGTTGCTGGCAAGCGGCTAAACATCTGGTTGCGTTCTTCATAGTTTTCTTCAAGCTCATCGAGTATTTCATTGATCTGATTCTTTTCTAACAAGCGCTTGATCATGAGCTGACGCTGTGCTTCATAGTCGTCTTCCTCGTCCTCAATCTTTTCGCTTGGAAGCAAGAGCTTGCTTTTCATTTCAATCAGCCAGGCAGCCATCACTAAATACTCGGAAACAGCTTCTAAAAGTGCCGGATTCATTGTCTGGATATAGGCGAGATACTGGTCGCAGATAGCTGCCACATCAAGATCCATCAGATCCATGTTATGTTCACGTATCAGATGCAACAATAAGTCCAAAGGACCTGAAAACTGTTCAGTTGTCACTTCATATTCCATATATCCCGCTTCCTTTCAACATTTCTACTCTACACGAAATAGACTGAATTGTAAATGCTTGTTCAAGTGAAAAAGCGGTCATAAAACCGCTTCATTTAGAATAATCCCTGTACTAGTACAATGATAATAAGAATTGGTAAGACATAACGGAAGTAAGGTATCATCCAGCTTTTAACCTTAATCCCCTTTCCAAGATTTGCTTCAGCCATGTAGTTTTCAGCCTTCCAGCCATACTTCGTTACACAGAACAACAGGAATACCAATGAACCAAGTGGCAATAAGATATTGCTGACAATAAAGTCTTCTATTTCCAAGATGTTCTTGTTGGCCACAGTAATATTAGAAAGCAGATTGTAGCCAAGCGTACAAGGTGTTGAGAGGACAAGAATGACAATCGCAAAGATGATTGTGGCTTTCTTTCTTGACCAATGGAAGTTATCCATGGCACTAGCAATCAAATTCTCAAAAACTGCCATAACTGTTGAAAAAGACGCAAAGGTCATAAAGACAAAGAATAACGTTCCCCATAAGCGACCTAATGGCATACTGATAAAGACCTTAGGTAAGGTTACAAAAATCAATGATGGCCCCTGATCAGGAGCAACGCCAAAGGCAAAACAAGCTGGGAAAATAATCAGTCCGCTGACAATAGCGACAAAAGTATCAAGTGAAGCAATCGTTATCGATTCCTGAAGCAAGCTTTCCTCTTTACTCATATAGCTGCCAAAGATTTCCATTGCCCCAATACCAACCGATAAAGTGAAAAAGGCCTGACTCATTGCTGACAGGACAACACGTCTCAAGCCTCCCGTCATCATCATATTCTTGAAACTAGGCATCAAATAGAACTTGAGACCAGCCATACCGCCTTTTAAAAATAGTGAATGAATCGCCAGTAAGACAATTAAACCAAGCAAACAGCTCATCATCACTTTCGTAATTTTCTCCAAGCCTTTCTGTAAGCCAAATGAACATACAATAAATCCCCCGATGACAGTAACAATCATGGCTACCATCATTTCAGCAGGATTGCTAAGCAGCTGGGCAAAAACACCATCAGCACTCATCAATGTGACATGTTTAAATTGACCAGTTAAAAATCTAAAGGCATAATCAAGCATCCAGCCTGAGACTGTTGTATAGTACATCATCAAAAGTATACAGCCGATATTCGCTATCCAGCCATGTAAATGCCATTGACTTTTAGCAGGTTCTAGTTTTTTATAGGCTTGTACAACACTTTTACGACTTGCTCTGCCGATGGCCAATTCCATTGAAAGAATAGGCACGCCAATCAAGGCTAAAAAGACAAGATAGATGAGCACAAAGAGCCCTCCACCATTTTGTCCAACAAGATAAGGAAACTTCCAGACATTGCCAATTCCAATTGCACATCCGGCACTGACGAGAATGAAGCCAAGTCTTGAATTAAAACTTTCTCTTTTCATAATTCCTCCATTATGTCAATCATTCTAACACAGCTTCCTGGTATATTGTAATTGACCCATCTAGCTGGTCATTTACAATATACATCTCCTTTCTTTCAACCTTTAATAACCGTGGTTGAAGGCGGTGTTGTTAATTTGTAAAATTGAATATGTGAATGTGGATTTGTATGTTCGCT
>ODAI012394791.1_pt1 | contig 22049 bp, 20 predicted proteins | sample 1539321 | NCBI WGS metagenome assembly ODAI01 (sample SAMN02144231, study PRJEB22623) | gut metagenome | biome: sheep rumen | host: Ovis aries | place: New Zealand | reverse complement strand
GCCATGGAGAGTTTGCAGGAGATAGAGAAGCAGTTGACCAACGGCGTTTGTACGGTCATTTTCCCGGAAGGAACCCGTTCGCTCAACGGCGAAGTGGGACGTTTCAAACGCGGGGCTTTCCAGATAGCTATGGATCTTGGCCTGCCGGTTATACCTCTTTCGCTCAGCGGCTGTTTTGAGGTTTTACCAAAAGGTAAGCCTTTCGTTCATCGCCACGCGGTACATATGCACGTGGGTGAACCGATTGACCTCAAGCAGTTCAAAGACGCAGAGGGCAAGCCCGATGCCAATGCCGCCATCGATGCCGTCCGCAATGCCGTAATAGCAGGAATAAAAAAATAAAATCACCAATAACCAATAAAAATAACCAATACAATTATGTTTTCCGATCCGAAAGATTGTCTCTATTGCCAGAACAATGAGACTTTACACAATTTGATGATAGAGATCGCGCACCTGCGCGTATCGCGTGCGTTCGTATTTAAGGAGCAGACTTACCACGGTCGTTGCTTAGTGGCTTATGACGAGCATGTGAACGACCTCAACGAGTTGTCCGATGAGCAACGCAATGCGTTCATGGCGGATGTAGCCGATGTGACGCGCGCTATGCAGAAACTCTTCAAACCCGAGAAGATCAATTACGGCGCTTATTCCGACAAACTGAGCCACCTGCATTTCCATCTGGCGCCCAAATACGTGGATGGACCTGATTACGGCGGCACTTTCCAGATGAATCCGGGCAAAGTGTATCTCTCCGACGCTGAATACGCAGAGATGGTAGCTGCCCTCAGAAAAGAGTTAGGTAAATAATCTCCTTCCTTTTAGGAAGGGTCGGGGTTCGGCTATTTATGCTTTTTCGTGAAATAATAGGACAAGAGGGCGTCAAACAACAGTTGCGCCAATCCGTGCGTGAGGGACGAATCCCTCATGCGCAACTTTTTGCCGGAGTCACAGGAATCGGCAAACTGCAATTAGCGCTCGCGTACGCCCAATATCTCAATTGTCCCCATCGGACAGAGGAAGACAGTTGCGGAGTATGCCCCACTTGTCTGCAGTTTGAGAAGCTGCAACATCCCGATTTGCATTTCGTTTTCCCTATCGTCAAGACCGACGATGCGGACACCTGCGACGCCTATTTGGATGCGTGGCGGGGGATCATCCTCAAAAAGCACTATTTCGATCTCGACGATTGGCACAAAGCGCTCGGTGTGGAGACCAAACAGTCGATGATCTATGAGAAAGAGAGTGGGGAAATACTGCGTAAGTTGAGCCTCAAGCCTTACGGCGACGGATACAAAGTCATGATCATCTGGCAACCCGAGAAGATGAATGCCACTACCTCGAACAAACTGCTCAAGTTATTGGAAGAGCCGCCGGCACAAACGGTCTTTGTGATGGTCTCCGAGCATCCTGAGCAGTTATTGGCTACGATCCAATCCCGCGTGCAGACGATCCTCATTCCCCGTTTGGAGACAGAGACCATCGCTGAGGCGTTGACCCGGAAAGGAATAGATCCGACCAAGGCAACCGACATCGCACGGATAGCGAACGGCAGTTATCTCGCTGCCCTCAAAAAGGTCGATGAATCCGATGAGAATAAGCAGGAATTGCGCGATTTCATCGCACTTTTTAGGGATGCCTATACTGTGGGAGTGTTGAAAGACCCCGTGAAGAAATTCGAATCCCTCAAACGCCTGAAACAATGGAGTTTGGACATGTCGGATAGCAAATTAGTGGGGCGCGAGAAACAGAAACATTTCCTCCAATACGCCCAGCAACAGGTGCGCGAGAACTATATCCGCAACATCGGGCGTGAAGAACTGAATTACCAGATGGAAGACGAGCGGGCATTCTCTGCCAAGTTTGCGCCGTTCATCCATTCCGGCAATGTGGAAGCAATCATGAACCAGCTCGACCTCGCGGAACGGCAGATAGAGCAGAACGGAAATGCCAAAATCATTTTCTTCGACCTCTGTTTGCAGATGATCGTGCTCATCAAAAAACCAAGACCCTGAACAACCTCAAACAATTTCAAACAACCTCAAACAAATGAAGAATTATACCGTTGGAACCGGACATAATGAGTTAAGCGCAGCAGCTACGAAGCGCAATTCCGCGCACATGCTGCCCGTGAGCGATTGGCTCTCTGATCTGCCGGAAAATACGCAGTTGACGGATTTGGTGGAAGCGCAGTTCAAGAACACGCGCAAAGGCTATTTCCATAACACGCAGCACTTGCCCTTGGAGAAAGGAGTCAAAGTGGTGGTGGAAGCGAACCCCGGCTACGATGTGGGCGAAGTAGTGCTTACCGGCAAACTGGTGGAACTGCAAATGAAGAAGAACCGCATCGATTCGTCCCGCTATGAAGTGCGTCAGGTGATCCGTATCGCTACGGATGAGGACCTGGAGAAAGCCCGTCTGGCGCATCTGAGGGAACAAGAGACCATGATCAAAGCGCGGCAGATCGCCAAATCGCTCGGTTTGGAGATGAAAATAGGCGATGTGGAATACCAAGGCGATGGCTCCAAAGCGATCTTCTTCTATATAGCCGACGGCCGTGTGGATTTCCGCCAACTCATCAAAGTGTACGCCGAGACCTTCCGTATCCGCGTAGAGATGAAGCAGATCGGTGCGCGCCAAGAGGCAGGACGCATCGGAGGAACGGGTCCCTGCGGACGTGAACTATGTTGCTCCACATGGATGATCAATTTCTCATCCGTCGGAACAGGAGCCGCACGCTTGCAGAACATCTCTCCGAATCCCCAGAAGTTAGCGGGCATGTGTGCCAAACTCAAATGCTGCCTGAACTACGAAGTGCCGGTATATGAAGACGCTTCCAAACAGTTGCCCTCGCGCCATGCGCAGTTGGAAACGAAAGATGCGACGTTCTATTTCTTCTCCTCCGACCCCTTGGCAGGAACGATCACTTATTCCTCCGACCAGCATGTACCGGCTAATTTGACGACCCTCACAGCCGCACGGGCGCATGAGATCATCGCCATGAACAGACGCGGCGAGAAACCCGACACGCTGGAAGGAACGCGTACCGTTTCTGCGGAAATAGGTTACCAGACAGGTCATGGCGACGTAACGCGTTTTGACAAGAAGAAGAAACACCGCGGTGACCGACGCGACAGGAGAAACAAACAGCAATGAAAAGATCGCTTATCGTCATAGGAATAGCGCTGGTGTCGCTGGCTTTGACAGCTTGCCGTTCGGACATCGTCTATACGCAGTTTTACCCGATTTCATCGGCTCAGTGGCACATGGATTCGGTCGCGCATTTTGAGTACCAAATCGCCGATACCGACGCCGATTACCGGATGTTGATCTATGTCCGTCATACCGAGCGCTATCCGTATCAGAATATGTGGCTCTTTGTGGGGGACAGCCTGCATCGGGACACGATAGAGTTTTACCTCGCCGATGATCGCGGACAGTGGTTAGGCGATAAACACCACGGTTTTGTGGAGATGCCTGTGCTGTATGAAACGAATTACCATTATGCCGATACAGGCCGTTATGACCTTACTATTCAGCATGGTATGCGTGATTCGCTCTTACGAGGTATCACCGATATCGGCGTGGAAATAATAAAATGCGAAAATGAGTAAATGATTTCATGGGAAAGAATAAGTTAAAAAAGTTCGCTGAAATGGAGACATTCAGCAATGTGTTCCAATGCGGCGCACGGGAAATGCTGCCTGAAAACCAAGTCCATGAGATGGCAGGGCATTGGAGAGAGCGTTATTTCCATAATGATCATCCGATTGTGTTGGAATTAGGTTGCGGACGTGGAGAATACACGGTGGGGCTCGCGCAGAAATACCCGGAGAAGAACTTCATTGGCGTTGATATCAAAGGTGCGCGTATGTGGGCAGGTGCCAAACAGGCGGTACAAGCCGGCTTGAACAATGCCGCTTTTCTGCGTACCAATATAGAAATAATCACTTCTTTCTTCGCCAAAGATGAAGTGGATGAGATCTGGATCACGTTCTGTGACCCGCAGATGAAGAAAGCCACCAAGCGTCTGACAAGCACCTATTTCATGCAGCGCTACCAGCAGATTGTGAAACCTTCCGGCTTGATCCATCTCAAAACGGACAGCCCTTTCCTCTATACTTATACCACCGAAATGCTGCGGCTTAATCCCTATCCGGTGCTTTGTGCAACGGATGATTTGTACGGCGAAAAGACCGATGGAATCGAGGCTTTTGAGGATGCGAAGGCGCTTCAGACCCATTATGAGAAACAGTGGCTCGACCGAGGGTTGAGTATCAAATATATCGAGTGGCAACTCGCGCCCCTTGCACAATGGGAAGAGCCCACCATTGAAATAGAAAAAGATAATTATCGTTCATACGGCAGAAACTATGTATCCACAACAAATCATTGATGCGTTACGCCATGTCCGCTATCCCGGAACAGGCAAAGACTTGATTGAAAGCGGCATGTTGGAGGATGATATCCGTATCTCCGGCTTTGAGGTGTCCTTCTCGCTTATTTTCCCCAAGGACAATGACCCTTTCCTTAAATCGGTGGTGAAAGCCACCGAAGTGGCATTGCAGACTTATATCGATCCGAACACTACGGCGCATATTAACACCAAATTCGTTAAGCAAAACCTTCCCGCTGACGCAAAAGCACCGGCTATCCGCGCGAAGCATATTATCGCTATTCATAGCGGTAAAGGCGGTGTCGGCAAATCTACTGTGACAGCCAACTTGGCGGTTGCCTTGGCGCAGAAAGGCTATAATGTGGGCTTGCTGGATGCGGATATTCATGGTCCCTCTATGCCGAAGATGTTCCGTTGCGAGGACGCGCGGCCGTACTCGGTGGAAGAAGACGGACGGACGATGATCGAACCGATTGAACAGTACGGCGTGAAGATGCTCTCTATCGGTTTCTTCGTGACCCCCGAGCAAGCCGTTATTTGGCGGGGAGGAATGGCTTCCAATGCTATCAAACAGTTGATTGAAGACGGACATTGGGGCGAACTGGATTATTTCCTCATTGACCTGCCTCCCGGAACAAGCGATATTCACTTGACCCTTATCTCCGAATTGCAACTGACAGGCGTCATTGTAGTTACTACTCCGCAGCCCGTGGCGCTGGTCGATGCCCGCAAAGGTGTGGAGATGTTCCGCAACGAGAAAGTGAATGTACCTATCGTCGGTCTCATCGAGAACATGGCTTGGTTCACGCCGGCGGAGTTACCGGAAAACAAATACTATATCTTCGGCAAAGACGGCGGAAAAGCCCTGGCGGAAGAGTTGAATATCCCCTTGTTGGGACAAATCCCGCTGGTACAATCTATCCGCGAAGGCGGCGATGAGGGAATACCTGTTGCCCTGCAAACAGGGCATCCCGCAGCGCAAGCATTTGAAGAGATAGCGAACCGATTATAAACCCTCAAATAATTCACAATGTCCCGAACTGCTGAACTCGGCTCTGCGCCGGTACATAAACTCCTTTGGAAATACGCCCTGCCTGCCATCATTGCCATGACGGCTACTTCGCTGTATAATATTGTGGACAGCATTTATATCGGTCACGGTTGCGGTGCACTCGCTTTTGGTGCTTTGACGGTTGCCAAACCCTTCATGGATATATGTGCGGCGTTCGGTAGTCTGGTGGGTGTGGGAGCATCCTCGCTCCTGGCTATTTATCTGGGCGAGAAGGATTACGACCGTGCGAATCGCGTATTGGGTAATGTGATTGTCATGAATATTATCCTTTCGGCGATTGTCATGGCGGTGGGTTTGATCTGGTTAGACCCGATTCTGATGGCGTTCGGCGCCAGTGAAGACACCTTGTTATACGCGCATGAGTATATGGAGATTATTCTCTACGGGAATATTCTGACGCATATCTATTTCGGCCTCAATGCTTTGCTGCGCTCGGCGGGGCATCCGCGTTTCTCCATGACAGCTACCATCGTAGCCGTGGTGATCAATATCATTCTCGACCCGATCTTCATCTTCGGTCTCGAAATGGGTGTTCGGGGAGCAGCGCTCGCTACGGTGATCTCGCAGGCAGTGGCGGTTGTTTGGCAGGTAACGAAATTCATGGATAAGAACGAGTTGGTCCGGTTTCATCGGGGAATTTGGCGCCTCAACAGACATATTACCTCTCGTGCGTTAGCGATCGGCATGTCGCCTTTCCTCTATAATATCGCGCATTGCTTCGTGGTCATCATCATCAATAACCAGCTGAAGAATTTCGGCGGCGATTTGGCGATCGCTTCATACGGCGTCATCAACCGTCTGACTTTCGTCTTTGCGATGATGGTCATGGGCTTGAACCAGGGAATGCAACCTATTGCCGGTTATAACTACGGCGCTAAGCAGTACGACCGGATGTTGCGTTCGTTCTATCTCACCTGCATCTATGCTACCGGCGTAATGGGCATTGTGTTTGTGTTGGGCGAGTGTTTCCCCGAGCAAATGACCCGTATGTTCACGCATGACCAGATGCTCATAGACCAAACGATCCGTCCGATGCGGATTATCTGCTCCACGATGCTGATCATCGGTTTTCAGATGGTAACGGGTAACTTGTTCACCTCTATCGGCAAAGCGGGAAAGGCTATTTTCCTCAGCCTCACGCGCCAGGTGCTCTATCTGATCCCGTTAGCGCTCTGGATGCCGACGCTGTTTGCAGCCCCCTTGGACGGCGTGTGGTGGTCGATCCCTGTTTCGGACTCGCTATCGGCGGTAACGGCGGTGATTGTGCTCATTGCCGCGCGCAAAAGTGTACATTTGGAAGAATCATAAAATAAGATGATTATGAAAAACACAAATCTCCTAAAACTCTCTGTAGCCGGAGTGTTGTTGGCCGGCTGGTTAATGGCAAATGCCTCCGTTGTAACCTATACATCGGATAACACCACTGTTTTCAAGAACCCCGAAAGAGGTTTCACCGAAGAACTGAATGGTAAAGTAACCGAAAGCAATCCTTACCGTGTAAAGAACCAGATCAGCAGCAACTGGGGCAAAAGGGATTGCATGACCATGCCGGTTGTGCTCTACAACTTCGGCAATTTCAAGAGCCAGGACCTGCCGGATAAGATCCTCAGCGGCTTTGACGAGGACATGCAAACGCTGCGTGACATGGGCTTGAAATGTGTGTTGCGTTTCGCTTATACCGAGCGGGAGAGCGACAAGAAAGACGCCAAACCCGAATGGGTGAAACGCCATTTGGAGCAACTCAAACCCCATCTTGCTGCCAATGCCGATGTCATTTATGTGCTGGAAGCAGGCTTTGTGGGTGTCTGGGGAGAATGGTATTATTCCGAGAACTACGGCAACGAGACCCAGCATGTGACTGCTAACCGCCGCAAGGTGATCGAGTACCTGTTCGAGAACGCACCCGAGGACCGTTTTATTCTCTTCCGCTACCCGATGATTCAGCAGGAGTACCTGAGGGACAAACAACCGTTGACGGCAGCGGAAGGTTTCAGCGGTACGCAGAAAGCGCGTATGGGATGCCATAACGATGCTTTTTTGCACGACTGGGGTAACATGGGCACCTACGCCAGCGATGACGAAGACGATGATCCGGCTATGCGTCAGTATGTAGCTACACAAACGCTCTATGTGCCGAATGGAGGGGAGACGAATATCGACGATGATGATAAACTGGCGGAGAAACGATACAAAGAAGCTCCTTCCGAGATGAGCAAATACCACTGGTCTTTCTGCGGCTCTACTTATGCTACGCCGGTAACGAGCAGATGGCGTAATAGCGGGTTGTTTGACACCCTCAATATCCATATGGGCTACCGATATAATATGGTGAACGGCGAGTATAGTGACGAGGTGGCGCCGGATGGAAAGATGAATGTCACCATCCGCGTACGAAACGACGGCTATGCACCTATTTATAATAAACGCACGGCGTATATCGTGCTCAAAGGAGCGGATACATATGTCCTGCCGCTCAAATCGGACCCGAGAAGGTGGTTGCCGAACGGCGTTGTGTCCGCGATTAACGAGCAGGTGGACATTCCTCAAAATGCCAAAGAAGGAACGTACCGGCTCTATCTCTGGTTGCCGGATGAGTATGAGTCGATTAAGAACGATCCGCGGTATGCCGTCCGTCTGGCGAACAAGGATGTATGGGATAGCGAAACCGGTATGAACAAACTGAATGCCTCGGTAACCGTCTCTAAAACCGCCTCGAAAGACCCCGGAAATTTGCCGGACGTGCCCACACAGGACAACCCTTCGCTCTCTGCCGGGAGTTCGAAAATACCTTGTAAGATGATTGAAAACGGAATCTTTTATATATTGATGCCCAATGGAAAAAAATACTATTGTTTTTGATTTAGGCGGGGTGATTATTAACCTCAATGTGCCCCGGTGTGTAGCTAATTTCAAGCAACTGATGACGGAAGAGAACGTCCGCAACGTGCTTGGTATAGACGATGACGGCGAGGGAGTAGTGGCTGTCAGTGCGGCTACCAAACAGTTGATGCACGATTACGAGTACGGAAACATCTCCACCGATGAGTTCCTCCATACACTTCAGGAGTATTGCTTCGAAGGAACGACCATTGACCAGATCCGTGCGGCATGGCTGAGTATGCTGGACGAACTGCCGCAAGCGCGCCTGGATTATATCGCGTCGCTGCGTGAGCGAGGATACAGAACGATCTTGCTCTCTAATTCCAATGAATTGCATTGGGACCCGATTTGGGAGCAATACAACTTGGGCGCGTATTTTGATGCGGTGTTTGCCTCGCATCATCTGCATATGGCGAAGCCGAACAAGGAGATTTTTGAGCATGTGGTCAAAGAGGCAAATGTCCTCAATGCCCTCTATGTGGACGATCTGGAGAAGAACCGCAAAGCCGGAGAGACCTTTGCCGGATGGCAGACTTGCGCAAGTATCGATGAACTCAAAACACTAATCCACTAACCTGTTATGAACGAAATACTCAGGCATTTTGCTATTACGAATGAAGTAGTAGAACCGGAGCCGCTGCGAATCGGATTTATCAATGACTCCTTTATCGTCCGCGCGGCGCGTATCGGCGAGAAATCTTATTGCATGCAACGCATCAACCATCATATTTTCAAGGATGTAGAAGGTCTGATGCGCAATATTCAGTTGGTAACGGACCATATCCGGCGGAAATTAGAGGCGGCAGGTGAGACGGATGTCGAGCGCAAAGTGCTGCAATTAGTGCCCACCAAAGAGGGTAAACTGTTTTACAAGACCCCGCAAGGCGATTATTGGCGTCTGTATGTATTGGTCGAACCCGCTACCTCTCAGGAAAAAGTGACGCCGGCGTCGGCGGAACTGACAGGACAAGCCTTCGGACGTTTCCAACGCCAGTTGGCTGACCTGCCCTTTGATGCCTTGTGCGAGTCGATACCTAATTTCCATAATATGGAATACCGATTGCAGCAACTCGATGAGGCAATTTCCGAAGCGAAAGCACTTCCGGCATCCGATGTACGCAGAAAAAGACTCGATGCTTGTCAGGATATTATCGATGAAATCGACAAAAGACGCGAAGATATGTGCCTCGCGGAGCGTTTGTTCCGGGAGGGCAAATTGCCCAAACATATAAACCACTGCGATACGAAAGTGAATAATGTGCTCTTTGATGAAGAGGGCAGACCTATTTGTATTGTCGATCTCGATACGGTCATGCCGGGCTTTGTCTTCAGCGACTTCGGCGATTTCATGCGTACTGCCGCTAACACAGGAGCGGAGGATGATCCGAACTTGGCGAATATCCATGTGGACTTGGATGTCTTTGAGGCGTACGCGCGAGGCTACTTGAAGGAAGCTACGTTCCTCACCGACATCGAGAAAGAGTTATTGCCGTATGGCTGTCGTTTGTTGAGTTATATGCAAACGGTCCGTTTCTTTACCGATTACATCAACGGCGATACCTATTACAAAATCGCGTACCCCGAGCATAATCTTGTCCGCACGCGCGCCCAGCTCCGCCTCGTCCAAGAGCAAGAAAAGGCCGAACCTCAAATGAAAGATATTATCACCCGTCTAAGTAAATAAAAGAAGATAAAAACTGAATAATAATTTTATCACTGCGTGATTTCGAATCTTCTTTTGCAAAATGCTCCTCCGAATAAATTCGATGACCATTTTAGCAAAACAAGCTTCATCTCTTCGAGATTAAAATTATTATTCAGAGATAAATTAAGATAAAATCATTGCAGATGTATGCAAATAGCACTCAAACGTATTATAGACACTCATCCTGAATGGTTAAATGACTTAAAGCAGAAATGCTATATGGTCAATGGTTGTTTAGTGCAGGTACATAGCGATCTGGGACCATTCTTGAATGAATATATGTACCAAGATGCCTTGCAGATATTGTTGGACGAAAAGCAAGTGCTTTATCAACGGGAATATTATTTCCGGATAGAATATAGAGGCAAGCAAATTGCTCATAAACACTATGTGGATTTTCTGGTGGATGATAGTATTATAGTGGAGTGCAAAGCCGTTGAAAAACTTTGTATTGAGCATAGGCAGCAATTATGGAACTATATGCGGCTTACAGGTAAGCAAATAGGTATCCTCTATAACTTTGGTTCTAAAATGGGTCAATCGGAGCACTATTTCCTGAATACCGATGGTACGATGTATATGTTCTGAGCAACAGTTATTAATTATAATCGTTCGTTCGAGCAAAACGAGATAAGAATTGAGCCGCAGGGTTTATTTACTTTTTAGTGGACACAACTATACAAAAATATTCTATACTATGAAACTGAATATCAATCAAGTAAACTGGCCCGAGGCGTTTCCTGAGAAACCGGAAGTGACGGTGGAACTATCCAACAACCAATCTTGGTTGTTCCTCACCTATCATGTGAAAGGCGAACAAGTGCGGGCGGTGACGACAGAGGACCAAGGTCCTGTGTGGGAGGACTCGTGCGTGGAGTTCTTCTGCCAAGTGCCGGGAGAGGACCACTACTGCAATTTTGAGTGTAACTGTATCGGAGCCATGGTGGGGTCGAGGAGAAAGGGAAGAGCAGAGGATGTAAAGCCGTTTTCTCCCGATGAAATGGGCAGAATTGAGCGTCAATGTTCTTTCCCAAGAGAAGCGTTTGAAGAGAAAGACGGTTTGTTCGAATGGACCGTGGAACTCCGTATTCCGTTGGATCTGATCTTCAGAGACCAGAAGCCGACCTTCCCGCAAAAACTAAAAGTGAACTTCTATAAGTGCGCGGATAAGACCAAAAAACCGCATTTCCTCAGCTGGCAACCGATTCCGCTCCCCAAACCCGATTTCCATTGCCCGCAGTTCTTCGGAGAGATCGAACTGCAATAAGTACACACCAAAACATCAAAAAGCCCGAATTCATCGGGCTTTTTGCTTATATGACCTGTTGCGGAATGCTAAAGGTTACATGGGCTTTTGCAAGATGTCATTCGGGTTTCCGCTGCCGCTAAACTGCAAGCCGGAGTTGCCATGAACTGAACCCACACACACGTTGTGCGCAAATGACATCATAATGGTCGTCGAGGACGGTTGAATATAGTTCTTTTTCATATGCTTTCAGGTATTAGAGGTTATTGAATATGTTGTCCTTGCATGTTATACATCTCATTTCCGCGGATGATGACGATCTGTCCGTTATACAGCACTTTGCGTGCAGCATCACCGGAGGTCTCTACGTTCAGAATAGATGTCGTGATCTGTTCTTTTTCGATGATTCGTGCGCTACGCAATGCCTTAGGTGAGGGAACATCGTGAATAACGAACCATGCACGCATACCCGGCATGTCGTAATCCACAGAGAGGAAGAACACTTTGTTCTCCGGTCCCACATAGAGCAGATTATCGCTGGCTGTAAGCGGCGTCTTGACAAACGATCCTACAAAGTTGGCATTTGTCTTAGTTGTTGGTTCCGATGCTGTTTTTTTGAATTCTACGCCGGTAAATACAGGGTTCACAATATCACGAGCCGGCTTGATCAATACCGGTGTGCCTTGATAAATGGAAGTAGTTGTCACAAAATTCAGATTCAGCACGAAATTGCCTTCTTCTATTGTAGCCTCGTCCAAAGTACGTATCTCCACATCATTGCCAAACACTTCTTTGCATTGCGAGCTGCTTACAGCAAACGGCAGACAGAAAGTATTGTTCATTCCGCCTTTGAAAGAACGGATGATTTGCACGTCGTATGTATTGTTATCACCCACTTTTGCAGACCATGTGGAGTTGTCCATCGCGTTTTCATCGAGGGTAACAACGCCGGCAGGTTCGGTAACAGCTAAACTGGTGAGGTGGCCATTGGAGTAGCTGTATGTGTTCTCTACTTTGACGAAATAGGTTCCTGCGTTAAGCGCGAAATAATGCTTAATCGTTTGATTTCCGGATCCCGGATTTGCCTCAAAGTATTCAAGTTCATTCTCGCTATTATCCTTAATTGTTATTTTGTAACTTTGCTGGCTTGTACTGGCAACACCCATTGTGAAGAGGAACAATCCGTTATGGTCGGTCGTTACTTCCCATTGTGCCCATTGACCTTGTGGATTCGTGTCGCCTATTTCATTGAAATAAAGCATTCCGTCGGTGATGTGTGCTTTGGGGCTTAATACCGCATTGGAGAATTCGAGGGTGTTTGGCAGGGCAGTAGAAGTAGCAACAACCGGCGCAAATACTACGCTTGTGACTTTGGCTTGTGAACCGGAAGGTGCATTAGTTACTTTTACAACATATTTTTTACCACCGACGAGATTTACGCGTCCAACTTCAAGCCCAAGACCGTCACCTGTGGTTTCAACATAAGAACCTTCCGTTACAGAAGCAATCGGATCAGCTTCTTCATCTTCGTAAATGGCAACTGTAAAGCCATGATTATATGCCGTATTGACATTCACGGTGAGATCGTAATATTTTGTTTCAGAAGTTGCGATATTCCATTTCATCCAAGCGGATGACGTACTGCTGGACGGATATTGGATATAGGTCTTTTCGTTGTCACGTGTACAACCTGAGAACCAAGCGTCTGCCACATTGAGGGTGGTATTGGTAGAGGTGGAGATATTCTGTATTGCACCGCCGTAATAAGAGAGAGTAATGCCATTAATAACCGTAGATGAGTGATCAGTATGATTAGTTAATCTAATTTTATAATCACCAATTGCAGGTATTTTTAAGGTCCCGAGAATCTGGTCTCCTTTAGTCCATGCATTAGCGGCTTCTGCGATGGAGGTTCCTACCAAAACATTATTCGCGTCAAATAACTCTACCTCATAGCGATGGCCACTCGTATTTTCAGCATTTATATTGAGTGTTACTTGTACTTGGCAAGAGCGCTCTGCATGAAATTTCCAGTTAGCTATTCCGTCATAATCTTTGTCTTGCGATTGAATAGAATCATTTGCATTGAGAGCAAAACTCCCCAATAATTGAGCTTTTGTACCTATAAAACTATAGGGAGAAGCAAAATTTGTTGTAGGTAGAGGCAGAGTTTCTGCGGTGTACCAACGTGGGTCGCCTAGGTCGGAATTATCACTCGCACTACCACGAGCCGGAGAAATATTACCTGTGCTCCAGTTTCCAGGGTATGAGAAATCACTATTAGCGGCATCCGTGAAAAGGGGGTTAGCCGTAATGTTAGCGGTAGGAGTGATGTCATCTGTGCGGTGACCACTAGTTGTATAGGTGTAATTATGTACAAGACAATTCTTTATGGTTCCACCATAGCAAGACGTAGCTTTTTGTGCGATAGCTGTTGGATGTGCAAAAATACAATTGGAGATATTTACATCAGTAGATTTATATACTCGAATAACCCCATGATCCGTGCTAGTGGGTTCGTTGTTGTAGAACGTACAATGGTCAACCTTCACTTTAATGGTAGATGCTTTAGAATAGTCGTAATTATATACACAAATTATACTGGAAACGGCAGCAGTAGAATTTGCAAAGGTGGAGTTGGTAACGATCACGCCATCGCAAGTTTCTTTACCTTCCACAGAACTTTTTTCAAAATAAATAGCTGTTTTTGCATTGTTGTAGAAATAACAATCATTCACAATACAAGAATCCATATGTGAGGCCGATGAACCTGCACAAATCGCTTGTTGGGCCATCCCGTACACTTCACAGCCATCCATCTTAAAATACTTCAAATCCGCCGACTGATTGTAAAGAACAGCGTTTGCGGCATGCAGCGTACAATTCTTCATTATACAAGAGTCCAGTTTCTTTCCTGATGCGATGCAAATAAACCGAGAAGGAAAGGCCTTAAATTCACAATTCTCAAAGTGAAGTTCATTACCATCATTATCGTCGTCTGGATAGAAACAATGGTCGCTAGCGCCTGCTCCTGAATTGTAAAGAGAGCCATCGAACGTAATGCCCACAAACTTCACTTTCGATCCATTCATAACTCTGCTATAATAGTGCTGCGCAATAACAGGGTTAGCACCGTCTGCGGCAATAACGGTTAGGGACTTACTGAACTCAATAACCTCTGATTCCGTGTATGTTCCATCCGCTAAAACAATGGTGTCACCAATTGCTGCATTGTCACGAATTGTGCGCCGGATATTATCCGATGATTTCGGAGAAGTGGGGCCTATTTCCCATTGTTTAGCACTGACCGCCATCGAAAGCGTCAAAACAGAGATAAGTAAGAAAATCTTCTTCATGATATTATGATTTTTAGTTAATAATTTGTGTATTTTCGAGGCCGGAGGCCATAAATTCGATGCAAAATTACTAAAATATATTGAACGGGCGGGTGTGCGCGAACGTGTTATAAAACATAAAAACGAAAGATATATATATTTGAATTGAAGAGGGGGAAGATGGAATTTGTTGTTAATGAACATAAAATCAATAGAATACAATCTTTTCTTCTCTTTCGAGTATCACCAAAATGCTTTTGTAGAAATCCATTTCGTAACATTTCGAAAAAATGTACTTCGAAAGAAACCGGGAAAATGCGCGACAGAGTACTCAAGTAACGTGCGGCACGTTTTATTTTGTGCTTTTGTTATACTTGCGTCTTAGCAATAACCTATTAATATCCTAATAATAACCTAATAACAACCTAATAATATCCTAATATGTACTATTGAAACTGACGAGATGGGAAAACATCCAGAAGGGGGAGATGCCGGGATAGTATGCCGGGGCAATGGACGCCGCTTGTTTGCCGGAAAGGAGGGTACCGGCATATCATGCCGGAAATATGGACGGACGCCGGAAATAATAAAGGAAAGAAAGAGGAGCGAACAGGAGAAAGGAAGGGGAAAACAGGAGAAAGGAAGGGGAGGAGGACGCGGCATTTCCAATCCGCCAAGCTTGGCGGATACAAAAGGGGAAATGCCGAACGAGGGGAGAAAAACAGAGAGGAAAAACAGAGAGGAAAGCAGAGAGGAAGAAAGGAAGGAGAGGGGGACGATGGAGAGGAAGGAGAAAGGGGGAAATGACAAGGGAGATAGGACGAGGGAGATAGGACAAGGGAGATAGGACAAGGGAGATAGGACGAGGGAGATAGAATGATGGAACAGAAAGTGTATGAAATATTGGTGGGTTTTCGAAAGGTTACGAAATAGCAAATGAAATATCTAAAACGCTTATTATTAAAGAGTTATGTTTGATCGTTACGAAAATATGTTCTATAGCATAAACAAGGGTTTCGAATTTCGTAGAAATTGTAGTAATTTTGCAGCAAAATTATGGCAATTAGCCTCCAAAATAACTCCAAAAGACATAAAAATCAAACAACCATACACAAAACCAAAACACAATGATAAGAACAAAAAATACCATAAAACATAAGCAAACACAGGGAATAAACACAAAAAATACCATAAAGATATGAACACTGGGTTTACATTTAATGAGATTCATCAGCAGCCTGCGATGTGGCGGAAGGAGCTGGAAGCATTGTTGGCTAACAAGGCTGAGATTAGTGCATTCATGCACAAGTATTTGACCCCGGAGACGGATATCGTGCTGACCGGAGCGGGCACATCGGCGTTTATCGGTGATGCTTTGTTACCGGTAATGCGCGGCATATGGAAGAATGTGCGTTCGGTTGCAACCACCGACTTGATCACACATGCCGAGTATCTGTTGGACAAAGAGCGTCCGTTGCTGCTGGTTAGTTTTGCGCGTTCGGGAAACAGTCCTGAGAGCGTGGGAGCTGTGAACTTGGCGAACAAGCTTTGCAAGAACGTGGCTCATGTGTATATCACTTGCAACAAGAACGGCAAGCTCGCTTTGCAGGCAGAGGGCAAGGACAATATCCTCTTGCTGTTGTTGCCGGAAGAGACGGATGACAAGAGTTTGGCAATGACGAGTTCGTTCTCAACGATGTTGCTGACCTGCCAAATGTTGGGACATATTGATTGCTTGGAGCAGGATGTGGAGAAGATCGAGAAAGCGGCTAAGAACGCTGAGGCTGTGATGGCTGAATACGAAGAGCAGATCAAGGCGATTGCCGAGCGTCCGTTTGAGCGCGGTGTGTTCTTGGGGTCGGGCGCGCTGAAAGGTATCGCGGAAGAGTGCCACCTCAAGTTGCAGGAGTTGACCGACGGAGCTGTGGTGTGCAAGTTCGACAGTTTTTTGGGCTTCCGTCACGGTCCGAAAGCCGTGGTGAACGACAAGTCGATTGTGGTTTATCTAATGGTGGACGACGAGAAAGTACAGCGTTACGAGCGTGACCTGGTTAAACAGGTGGATGCCAACAACAAGCCGGTAGCGCAAGTGGTGGTATGTGCCGGCAAGGCGCCTGAGTTGGAGGGCGTGAACGCGGATCTGGTGGTTAAAATGCCTTACGGACCGGAAGAGAACGCGTTCTACGGCGTTGTGCCTTACGTATTAGTGGGTCAGCTGTTGGGCTACTACGCTTCGCTGGCACACGGCTTGAACCCCGATGCTCCGAGTGTAAGCGGAAACATCCATCGCGTGGTGGAGGGAGTGACGATCTATGAATAGTTTGAAATAGTTTGAGGTGGTTTGAAATAGTTTGAAATAGTTAACCACCTCAAACGCGAAGCATCAAACGAAACAAACAAAATAAAACAATTTTAAACAAAATAGTTTTGTATGGCAAAGACTGAAAATATCCTCCGCGTAATGGAGGAGCGTAAAAAAGCAACAGGTATTCCAATGACGTTGTTTGCGGCATGTCCGAACTCATTGGCAGTAATCAAAGCATCGTTCCGCGCTGCGAAACGTAACAACTCGCCGATTTATTTCGCGACGACCTTGAACCAGGTGGATTGCGACGGCGGTTATACCGGCATGACGCAGGAGGAGTTCACGAAGATCTTGGCTCGCGAGGCAGCGGCTGTTCATTACACAGGCCCGTACGTAGTGGCTATCGATCACGGCGGCCCGTGGTTGAAGGACAAACAGTCCATCGAGCGCTGGGACACCGAGCGCGCTATGAACGGCGTGAAGAAGAGTTACGAGGCGGCTATCCTTGCGGGCTATGACCTGATCCATGTGGACCCGACCGTAGATATCTTCCTGCCGAAGGGACAGATCATTGATATTCACGTTGTTGTAAAACGCACGGTAGAGTTGATTAAGCATGCAGAGGACTTCCGCAAGGCGCACGGCATCGCTCCTATCTCTTATGAAGTGGGAACCGAGGAAGTACACGGCGGTTTGGCAGATGAGAAGACCTTTGATACCTTCCTGGAGGGTCTGAAAGCCGGTTTGCACGAGGTGGGCTTGGACGATATTTGGCCTTGCTTCATCGTGGGCAAAGTGGGAACCGACCTGCACACGACGTTCTTTGATCCGGAAGTAGCACGTAAATTGACGGCGAAAGTTCGTCCTTACGGAAGCTATATCAAGGGTCACTATACCGACGACGTGGACAACCCCGAGGACTATCCGAAGGCAGGTATGGGAGCTGCTAACGTCGGTCCTGAGTTCACAATGAACGAGTACGACGCCTTGGCTGAACTCGAAGAAGAGGAGAAGAAACTGTATGCAGAGGGCAAGATCGCTCAACTGAGCCACATGACTGATGTGCTCTGGAAATGCGTGTATGAGTCCAACCGCTGGAAAAAATGGTTGCATGGCGAAGAAGTGGGCAAAGACCTCAAAGAGTGTACGCCGGATCGTCAGTTGTGGCTCGTGAAGACCGGTTGCCGTTACATCTGGCAGAAACCGGAAGCGCTGGTAGCTCGTCAGACCCTGTATGAGAACCTCAAGCGTCTGGGCATCCACGCGGAAGAAGTAGTGCTGATGCGCATCGAGCACAATATGGATAAATACTACAATGCGTTCAATATCGTCAATTTGAATGATTATCTGTAAGACCCCTCCAACTCCCCTGAAGGGGAGAGAAAGGAATAAAAGATAATTAAAATTATGAAGAACACACGAGCATATATATTCTCACTCGCGCTCGCGTCCATATTGTTAATGGGCGCGTGCGGGTGCGAGAAAGGCGGTCCCAAAGAGGATCCTGTTCCGCAGCAGGATACAATCCCGCAAGAAGAACCCGATATGTCGCTGGTAACGACCACGGTTCCTGTTACGCAGAATTGGATCTGGTCGGAGAAACCGCAGATTGTACTGCATGTGAAGAACCCCAACGCAGCATCGGTAAAGCTCAATGCGCAGATTCGTATCTCAACGGACAGCAAGAAAGCGGTGACCGAGATCTTTGATACATTGCAGGTGGCGGGTAAGAGCGAGCAGGATTTCGTGGTTACTACTACCGAAGTGCTGGAGCCGGGATTCTACCGCGCGGTATGCTTTGTGAACGAAAAGAACGCCAAGTCCTTCGGCTTCGGTATCGATCCTTTCGATATCGTTTCACTGCCGGACAAACAAGCCGATTACGATACCTTCTGGCAGGATGCCAAGGATCAGTTGGCAGCGGTGGATATGAATGCTAACCTGATTGAAATAGAGGAGCACAGTTCCGACAAACGCAAGGTTTATCTGGTGGAGATGTACTCTGTGCCGGATGGATTAAGCGGCGAGCCGGTGAAGATCCGCGGTTATTACTGCGAGCCAACAGACGGTCAGAAACACCCGGTTATCTTCCATTTCTACGGCTATGACACAGCCGGCAGCAAAGCCAAATGCGAGTGCCCTTACGGCGGTTCTTCCCAGTATGCGGAGTTCTATCTGTCGCATCGCGGACAATACCTCAATAACCGCCCTGCATCCACAGGCAACCCCGGTGTGACCGAAGATTGTATCAATATCTATAACTCGGATTGGTTCTGCTATAATTTCGGAGACAAGAACGGGTATTACTACCGCGGTGCGTTTATGGATGTAGTGCAAGCAATCCGCTTTATGGCAACGCGTGAGACCAGCGATATGACCAAGCTCTTTGCCGAGGGTTCGAGCCAGGGCGGTGCATTGGCTTATGCCGCTGCCGGACTGAGCGATTATCCTTTTACGGCGATTGCTGCAAACGTGGCGTTCTTGGGCGATTTTGCTGACGGCATCTACATCGGCGGTTTGGCAGCTGAGAAAGCCAAAGCGTCCAAAGGCTCGATGAGCACGGAAGAGATGTTGGCATTCCTGTCCTATTTCGATACCAAGAATCTGGCAACGCGTATCTCCTGTCCGGTGATGGCAAGCAGCGGATTGCAGGACGGCGTTTGTCCGCCGCGTACGAACGTTGTGCCGTTTAATAACTTGGCTACACCGCAAGAGTACAAACAGTATATCTTCGGACCGGAAATGGGGCATGATTATCCACAAGGCTGGAGTCCGATTACATTCTTCAAGAAATACATGTAATTCACAATTATATTATGAAGACATTTGATATTATAGCCTTAGGCGAACTGAACGTAGATCTGATTTTGAACCAGATAGAAGGCGAGCCGGAGATCGGCAAAGAGAAGTTTGCCAAACAAATGACCCTTACTTTGGGTAGTTCCACCGCTATCTTTGCCGCCAATGCGGCAGCGCTCGGTGCGAAAGTGGCGTTCTGCGGCATGATCGGTAACGATAGTTTCGGCGACTTGGTGGAGAGTTCTCTCCAAGCCAAGGGCGTGGACACCCGTTTTCTGATCCGCCCGGACAAATACGCTACCGGTGCTACCATCTGCATGAGTTACGACGAGGACCGCGCTAACCTGACATACCAGGGTGCGATGGATTACATGTCTTTGGAAGACATCAGCCCCGAGGTCTTCAAAGAGGCGAAACATATTCATATCTCCTCTATTTTCATGCAAAGCGGCGTGAAACGCGATCTGATGAAGATCCTGGAACTCTGCAAAGAGAACGGCGTTACCACCTCTTTGGACAGCCAGTGGGATCCGACGGAGCAGTGGGATCTGGATTACAAAGCCGTTCTGCCGCTCTTGACCGTCTTTATGCCGAATGAAACGGAACTGAAGTTCCTGACCAAGAGCGAGACTTTGGAAGAAGCCATCGAGAAGATCCGTCCATATGCCAATGCTGCGGTGATCAAATGTGGCAGTAAGGGAAGCTTGCTGATGCGGAAAGGTCAACCGGACCGGATGCAAGCCGCGTTGCTGAACAAGAATGTGGTCGATTGCATCGGAGCAGGAGACAGTTTCAACAGCGGTTTCATTACCCGTCTGGCGGCAGGTGACGAATTGGATAAATGCCAGCAGTACGGTAACATGACCGGAGCGGTGAACACCACCGCTGCGGGCGGAACAACAGCGTTTACCTGCAAAGAAGACGTAGAACGCATCGGAAGAGAAGTGTTCGGGTTTAATTGTTAAACCGTTAAGCTGTTAAACTGTTAAATCGTTATTTCGTTGCTACGAAAAATTAGATGAAAAGGTTTTCCCTCATAGTATCCTGCATAGCCCTGGCGCTTAATGCGTCAGGGGCTACGCGGTATGTAGAGGCGGGAAGCAGCATCAACGCCGCTTTGGCTGATTGTCGCGCGGGCGATACATTGCTGGTCGGCGCGGGCGTGTATTACGAAGCGCTGGTGTTGAAAGAGGGCGTAGCTGTTATCGGGCAAGAGGGCAAAACAATTATAGACGGCTCGAAAGGGAACGAACGGCTCATCAGTTGCGCGACGGATTGCAGGCAGGTGACGAGGGTGGAGCATCTCATCTTGCAAAATGCCCGTCATAACGCGCGCGGAGGAGCAGCGTGGCTTAGGGGCAAAGTGGTGATGCGGCATTGCGTGATCCGCGGTTGCAGCGGGTTGCAATGCGGCGGTGTGCTCATCAAAGGTGATCTGCCCGAAGCATCGGCGTTAGGAGCCGTATTGGAGCATTGCCTCATACATAATTGCTCGGCTACAGGGCACGAATGGCCCGATGCAGGAGGTGTGGCGAACTTCGACGGAGTGCTGCGGAACTGTACGGTAGCGAATTGTTACGGAGACCGTTACGGCGGTATTCATTCCGAGAGCTCGGTGTATGATTGTACGTTCTGGGGAAACCGCAATGAGTACGGTTTTGTAGATCCCACCAATTATATCTCCGATGAGAGCGAGTCCGGTATGAGCCGTGCGGACGAGGGCTTTGAGAGCCATTTCTATGTACAGCCTTGGCTGAGCGAAGAGAACGAGGCGGAGAACGGACCGCATTTCGTGGATCCCGCTACATTTGCAGGTGTGCCTCAGACCGAGGCGGAAGAGGCAATCGTGTTAGCTGCGGATTATCGGACAGGTGCGCCGACGAGACGGATTTCCTCGATGAAACCGGCAAGAAAAGAGGTTCGGAAGGAAGATTACAAACTCTACGAGAAAGTGGATTATACCGTTCCTTCCTTCATCCAGTTCTTAGTGAGCGGCGACTCGTCGGTTTTAGAGGACAAAGAGAATCCGTATTGCATGGTAGCCACCATCAACGGAGACCCCAAGAGCCGCATGGCTTTCACGTGGTTTACCAACGAGTGCGTGAAAGAAGGAGAGGTCGAGATCACGAGATTACGGGATCACGTGGTCACGAGAGTAAAAGCCTCCACTACTACTACAATGCCGCTTCATTACGCGATTTCCACATCGGGTATATTGACAGCGGCAAAGATTGATAAGCGGACCGCCTTCCGGTACGAGAGCCATAAGGCATTGGCGGAAGGTTTGACGCCGGGAACAGAGTACAGTTGG
>ODAI012705728.1_pt1 | contig 22053 bp, 18 predicted proteins | sample 1539321 | NCBI WGS metagenome assembly ODAI01 (sample SAMN02144231, study PRJEB22623) | gut metagenome | biome: sheep rumen | host: Ovis aries | place: New Zealand | reverse complement strand
TGCCCCCCGGAGCCGGAAGCACCCGCGTCCCGGACGAGAGCCTGAGCGTCGACGACGGCGCGGTGGCCCCCTGGAACAGCCTGACGCGGTCGCTGATGACCGACGTCTGCCGGGCCATGGGCGTGCGCACCGACGTGCCCTTCCGGGATCTGACGGAGGAAGAAAAGGAGATCGTCTACGACGGTCCCATGGTGAAAAAGCACATTTTTTATCGGCCCAAGAGCAAGGAAAGCGTCAGCGCGGGCGAAATGGATTTCACCTATTACAGCGCCACCGCCACTGTGCTCAACGCCCTGAACAAGGTCAAAGACGAAAAGGGCATGAAACGGGTGGAAAAGTTTCTGAAGGAAAAAGAATGCCCCGATTGCCGCGGCACCCGGCTGTCCGAGCGGGCGCGGTCCCTTCGGCTGCGGGGCGTATCCCTGGATCAGGTTTGCACGCTGCCCCTGGCAGAGCTGATCGAATGGGTAAAAGGCGTGCCCGCCTCCCTGCCGGAAGAAATGCGGCCCATGGCGCAAAGCATCTCAGAATCCTTCCTGCATACCGCCCGGCGGCTGGTGGACCTGGGGCTTTCTTATCTTTCCCTGGATCGGGCGGCATCCACCCTGTCCACCGGGGAACGCCAGCGCACCCAATTGGCCCGGGCTGTGCGCAACCGCACCACAGGCGTTCTGTATGTGCTGGACGAGCCCTCCATCGGTCTGCACCCCTCCAACCTGGAAGGGCTCACCGGAGTCATGGACGATTTGGTGGCCGATGGCAATTCCATCGTGCTGGTGGATCACGATACCCAGGTGCTGCGCCACGCCGATTGGCTCATCGAATTAGGGCCGGAGGCTGGCGCGGGCGGCGGCAGAATCCTGGCGGAAGGGCCGGTAAAGCAAATCGCGGAAACCCCCGCCTCCATGATCGGCCCGTTTTTATCGGAGCAAAGCGCGCCCGCTTTGCGAATGCAAACCGAGAAAAATCATCTGTTTGACCTGGGCGAAATCCGCATGGAAACCCATTCGATCCATACCGTGAAGCCGCTGACGGTTTCTTTTCCCAAGGGCAGATTGTCCGTGGTCACCGGCGTATCGGGCTCCGGGAAAACCACCATGGTGCTGGAAAGCCTGATTCCGGCGCTGGAAGCGAGCTTCAGCGGGCGGGCGCTGCCGGAGCATGTGAAAACCATTGCCGCGGAGGGCATCCGGCAAGTAAAGCTGATCGACGCAACGCCCATCGGGATCAACGTGCGCTCCACGGTGGCCACCTACGCCAACGTGCATGACGAATTGCGCAAGGTGTTCGCCAAAACAAAGGACGCCAAGGAGAAGGGCTATTCCGCCGGTGATTTCAGCTACAACACAGGGGCTCTTCGCTGCCCCACCTGCGACGGCACCGGCTCCATCAGCCTGGACGTGCAGTTTCTGCCCGACGTGGACGTGCCCTGCCCGGACTGCGGCGGCTCCCGCTACAGGAAGGAAGCCTATCAAATCCGGCGCATGAACAAAAAACAAGAGGGCTGCTCCCTGCCCAAGCTGATGGCCTGCAGCGTGGACGAGGCCATCCGGAAATGCGAAGATCTGAAAACGGTAGCTGACCGGCTGCGGGGGCTGCATAATCTGGGTCTGGGATATCTGACCCTGGGCGAGGAAACCCCCAGCCTGTCCGGCGGCGAAGCCCAGCGGCTCAAGCTGGCCAGCGAAATGGGCCGGGGCCAGGCAGATTCCGTTTTTGTGTTTGACGAGCCCACCATCGGCCTGCACCCCTTGGATGTGAAAACGCTGATTCAGGTGTTCCAGCATCTGATTGATCAGGGGGCCACGGTCATCGTGATCGAGCATGACCTGGACTTGATCCGCAGCGCGGACTATATCGTGGATATGGGCCCGGGGGGCGGCAATCAGGGCGGAAAAATCGTGGCATCGGGAACGCCCGAGGAAATCGCCAGGAATCCCGCCAGCGTCACGGGGCGCTATCTGTAACGGACGCGCCGCCACAAACTCTTTTTCGCTTTTTACGCCATCCGGAGAGGAGAGAAGGCATGGAACCTGAAACCAGCGTTTCCTTTTCCTGCAGGAATGAAACGCTTCAGCGCGTGTATGACACCGCGGAGGAAAAATGCCGCGGAAATCTGAAATCCTTTGGCGGTGTGCCCGTGCTGGTGGAGGGCGGGGGCTACGAAAAAATATGGCTGGAAACGCAGCCCATGGGCGGGGAAATGTACGCCCTAAGGAATTTGGAGGCGGCCAAAAACAATTCCCTGCTTTTCATGCGCTTCCAGCGTCAGGACGGACGGCTGCCGGGGTCCATCCAGTGCGTAAATGGGACAATGGAAGCCCAGTTCAATAAATACCAGGGCTTCTGCTTCCCCTTTCCCGCCCTGAACCTGTATTATTTATTGGGAGAGGATCAGGACTATCTGCTTACGCTGCGGGACTGCCTGCGCCGCTTTGATGATTGCCTCTGGCGCACCCGGGACAGCAACGGCGACGGGCTGCTGGAATCCTTCTGCGTGTATGACACAGGAGAGGATTTGGCCCTGCGCTACGGGGACGCGCCCTGCTGGTGGACGGAGGACGCGCCGCCGGAAGGGTATCAGGTGGTGCCCATGGCCAGCATGGATGTGACGAGCTGGAGCTTTGCCGCCCGGAATACCCTGGCCGCCATCAGCCGCATCCTGAACGACGGCGAAGAGAAAACATGGCAAAAAAAAGCCGCTGCCGTGGCCCAAGCCCTGCGGACGGGGCTGTGGGACGAAAAGCGCGGCGCGTGCTTTGACCGGGACAAAACCGGAAAAACCGTGGATATATTATGCCACAATACCCTGCGGTGCATGTACTGGGGTTCCCTGTCGCCGGACATGGCGGAGCGGTTTGTGAAAGCGCATCTGCTCAATCCCCGTGAATTCTGGACGCCCTTTCCCCTGCCCAGCGTATCGTTATCCGACCCCGCCTTCCGCAACGCTCCGGAAAACAACTGGAGCGGTCAGCCGGAAGGGCTCACCTATCAGCGGGCCATTTTAGCGCTGGAAAACTACGGTTATCACGGGATCGTGACCCAGCTGGGGAAAAAGCTGATCACAGCCATTGCGGAAAACGGATATCGCTTCACCCAGCAGTTTGATCCGTTTACAGGCAAGCCTTCCCTGGTGCACGCGGTCACCCATCAGCCAGTGGCGCCGGGCAGCGGTGAACCCATCCAGGATGCCTACGGACCCACGTTGCTTTCGGCGCTTGAGTACATCGCCCACCGGTTCGGCATCCATCCCCATTTGGGAAATGTGTGGTTCAGCCTGGGCAGCGGGGAAGAATACACATATGACGCCATGTTTTATGGCCATCATTACGCCATTCGCAGCGATGGAAAAACAGCGGAAATCCTGTTGGATGGGAAAGGGCAGGGCTGCTTCCCCTGCGGGCAGCGGATCATTGCAGCCGCCCAGGGAAGCATGCTGAAAGCAGTGCGGATCGAAAACGAGGAAAGCGGAGAATAAGCGCCAAAGGAGGAAACAAAAGTGAAGGAAGCGATCAGAAAAGCCAAGGAAACACTGGCCCAGACGGAAGCCGTGATCATCGGCGCGGGCGCGGGCTTATCCACCGCGGCGGGGTTCGTATATTCCGGGGAACGGTTTGAAAAATACTTTGGGGATTTCGGCCGAAGGTACGGCTTCCGGGATATGTATTCCGGAGGCTTCTATCCTTATCAAACCCAGGAAGAATTCTGGGCGTATTTCAGCAGAAACATTTGGGTCAACCGCTATATGAACGCCCCCAAGCCTGTTTATCAGAACCTGTTTCAATTGGTACAGGGCAAGGATTATTTCGTGCTGACCACCAACGTGGATCATTGCTTTCAAAAGGCGGGCTTTGAGAAACAGCGTCTATTTTATACCCAGGGGGATTACGGCCTGTTTCAGTGCAGCAAGCCCTGCTGCCGGAAAACCTGGGACAATGAAGAAAGCGTTCGAGGCATGATCCTTTCCCAGGGCTTTGAAATCAGCGCTGAAAATGAGCTGCGCCTGCCGGAAGGGAAAACGGCAGCCATGACGATTCCCTCCGCGTTGCTGCCCAAATGCCCCAACTGCGGACGGCCCCTGACCACGAATCTCCGGTCCGACGACAAATTCGTGGAGGACGAAGGCTGGGAGGCCGCCGCCAGTGCATACGAAGTCTGGGTAAAAGCGCATCAGCAGGAAAAAACCGTTTACCTGGAAATCGGCGTAGGCTTCAACACCCCCGGCATCATCAAATATAATTTCTGGCAGCAGGTCTATCAAAATCCCCAAGCCGTTTATATTTGCCTGAATCCGGAAGCGGGGGATGTGCCCAAGGAAATCCAGGACCGATCCATCCTGATCGGTGGGGATTCCGCCGCCGCCATTGAGGCGCTGATTCCCTGACCCTTCACCACGGCTGACCCTTCCTTCCCGCCCAAACGCCCTATACGGCAGCGCCCGCTTCCCCTGTGAGGAAAGCGGGCTTATTTCTTTAGGGTGCGTCAAATCACATACCGATCAAACCCCGCGTTCACCAAACGCTGCCAGCAGCGCCACACGCTGTCCGGAACGAAGGTGGGAGCTTGAAAGCCTTTTTCCGCATACACCTGTAAGCGCTGCAAATCGCCTACCATCAATTGGATTTCATCCGCCAGCGCTTCATCGTTTTTCGCATAGCGGTCAAAGGCAATATCCGGCACGCTGACTGCCCATTGGATTTCCGGCCACTGCTTTTTTCCGGTGGCCAGCGCCCGCCGGGCCATATAGGGCTTGCACACCGCCAGGCCGGTTTTGAAGCCTTTTCCTTCCAGCAATCTTTTGGACAGGGTAAAATTCTCCCCGGTGTTTTTCGCCCGATCCTCCACCAGGATGGCAGCGGCCGGCACGCCATTTTGGACGCAGCGTTCCGCGAAAAGAGTGCCTTCCGGTTTCGCGAACACCCCTTCCGTCATTTTGCCAAAGCCGCCGGAGCAAACGGTCAGCGGCGCACGGCCCTGGGAATACAGCTTTGCCGCGTGTTCCGCCACCCGCAGGTCATGGCTGCCCAGGGCCAGGATAAAATCCGCCCTGTCCGGGCAAGGCGGGCAGAAAGACAGAAAATCATACAGGCATCGGGCGTCCTTCAAAAGCGATTGATTCATTTTGTTTCCTCGAAAGAAAATCCTCCCGGGCTGGTTCACCCGGGAGGATTTTCTCATGCTTGATTCAGCAATTGGGTGATCATTTGATCAGTCATGCTCAGGCACCTGGGAAGATGGAAGGGGCCCTTGAAGGTGGAGCCCTTGGTGGAGGGCATGGTGGGCTTGCCGTCCCGGCGAAGGTAGCCGTACCACTCGCCGTTTTCAGGATCGGCGAATACCGCTTTGCAGTAGGCCAGAGTTTTGCAGAACCAATCGTAGTATTCTTCCTTGCCGGTGTCCCGGTACGCCATGAGGGAGGAAATCAGGATTTCGTTGTGGGGCCACCACAGCTTCATATCATGCTCATAGGCTTCAGGGGGCAGGCCCTTGCAGTCGATGAAGTACAGCAGGCCGCCGTATTCCTTATCCCAGCCCGCGTGAATGGCATCGTTGAAGATGGCTTCGGCCTGCTCATGAAGCGCTTTGTCGCCCTTGTGGTTGGCATATTCCATCAGGAACCAGGTGCATTCGATGTCGTGGCCGGGGTTCACGATGCGGCCCTCGGTCACGTCGCCTCGGAATTCCCCGTCCGGGCCTACATTTTCCAGGGTGCAGTGCATATCCGCCTTGCGGTGATACTTGAAGATTTCCTCCACACACTGCTGGGAGCGCCGGTCGTATTCCTCCGCATGAGCGGGGTCGCAGCGGCGCAGCACGGAGCAGATGTTCAGGTAAATCATGGGGTTGCCCAGGGCCCGGCCAGAACGGGTTTCGGGGATGGTCTTGGGGCCCATGCCCACCGGGTCCTCCATCAGGCCCTGATACAGCTTCCAGTACAGGTCATACGCAAAGCGCGCCCGATCCAGATACACCTGCTCGCCGGTCAGGCCGTAATACTCGGCGTTGGCGATAGCGTAAAAGCTCTCGGAGAAGAAGTAGCGGCGCTGACGGAGGGGCTTTCCCTCGGCAGTGACGGTGAAATACATGCGGTTGCCCTTGTCCCGATTGATGCAGTGATCTTCCATGAAGTCCAGGCAGGATTTGGCAAAGGCCATCCATTCCGCTTTCTTGCCGTAGAGATGGCACAGATAGCTGTACGTCCAGGCGCACCGGCCCTGCATCCACACGCTCTTGTCGGTGGAATAGATATTGCCCCAGCGGTCCAGGCAGGTGTACACACCGCCGTTTTCATGATCCCAGCCGTGGGTGAGCCAGAAATCCGCGCAGCGGTTCAGCTCCTCCCGAATCCATTGCTGCTGGGACAAAAGCAATTCTTTATTCATAACGCATCCCTCTCTCATAATTGCTGTAAAAACGCGCCGATCCTGCGGGCGATCAGGGCGTGGCCCGCGTCGCTGGGATGCAGGCCGTCGGGCAGCAGACGGCGGAGGATTTCAGGGTTTTCGGGCTGAATGCCGCTGGTGGCGTACAGATCCAGCACCGGCAGGCTGTACTCAAAGGCTGATTGCATCAGGATCTCCCGGTAGGCGTTCAGGGGCACGAAAGCATTCAGCTTCCTGCCCGTGCCGTCTCCCCCGGGGTCTGTTTCGTTCAGCCGCCGCAAGGGCGTCACGATCACCACAGGTTTTCCCGGATACCGGGTCAGCAAGCCATCCATCAGATACCGGCAGGCCCCCCAGAAGGTGGCAGGGGTAAAATCTCCCGGCTGGCCCAGGGGCGCTTCCCCGTGGCCGTAATCGTTGGTGCCGCCAAAGACCACCACCGCGTCGGCATCCGCGTCCATTTCAGAAAACCGCATGCAGAAATCCCGGTCATAGGGCTCCTGGGTCACCACCACCTGGCGGGCAATGCGGGAGCCGCTGACGCCATAATTGTTCGCTTTTTTCAGGCCAAATTCCCGTGCCATCACATCGGGAAAGCGGTTTTCCACGCAGGAAGCGCCCACGCCCTCCGTGATGCTGTCCCCCAGAAAATTCACTACCGCGCCTTGCAGGATCATAGCACGCCTCCTTGATCAGCAGTATTTCTGAATCGCTTCCCGAATATGCCGAGCCGCGGCCTCCACCTTGGGGCCGTCGCCTTCCTGCAAACCGGTGAGCGGCTTGCGGACAGAGCCCAGCTCCAGGCCCTCGTTGATTTTCAGTACGCCCTTGATCACGGCGTACAGGTTGCCCTTGCAGGCGCAAAGATCCCCGATGATGGCGTTGACCTCATGCTGGATGGGCGCCGCTTCCTCATATTTGCCCGAGCGCACCAGGGCGTCCATTTTCAGGAACAGTTCCGGCATGGCCCCATAGGTGCCGCCGATGCCGCCCGAAGCGCCGATGGCCCGGCCGGACACGAACTGCTCGTCAGGCCCGTTAAAGACCACGCAGTTTTCCCCTCCGATGCGCACGAAGGTGTCGATATCCTGGGTGGGCATGGAGGAATTTTTCACGCCGATGACCTTGGGGTTCTTCCGCATCTCGGCAAAGAGAGAAGGGGTCAGCGCCACGCCCGCCAATTGGGGGATATTGTAAATCACAAAATCCGTGTTGGGCGCGGCGGAAGAAATATCATTCCAGTATTGGGCGATGGAATATTCCGGCAAGTGGAAATAGATGGGCGGAATGGAGGCGATGGCGTCCACCCCCAGCTTTTCCGCGTGGGCGGCCAATTGCATGGATTCCCTGGTGTTGTTGCAGCCCACGTGGGCGATCACGGTGCATTCGCCCTTGACCTCGGCCATCACATTTTCCAGGGTCAGCATCCTTTCTTCCTTTTCCAGATAAATACATTCCCCAGAAGAGCCGCCCACATACAGGCCCTTGACCCCTTTGTTCACCAGATGCCGGGCCAGGGCGCGGGTGCGCTCGGGGCTGATTTCATTGTTTTCATCATAGCAGGCGTAAAACGCCGGGATGACGCCATGGTATTTTTCAAGATTCATGGAAAATCATTTCCTTTCTCTGATGGGTTTTATTGTGCGCAGAACGCCACTACAGGCGCAGGCAAGCATGGATTGCCCGGAAAGGGGCTGGGGAAACCGTGTAGGACCTGTTTCCCCAGAAGGTATTCTTATCCCTTCACAGCGCCCATGGTGATGCCGCGGGTGAAGAACTTTTGGAACAGCAGGAAGATGATGATGATGGGGATGGAGCCCAGGGCCGCGCCTGCCATAATCAGGCCGAAGTCGTTGCTCAATTCGCTTTGCAGCTTAGCGATGCCCAGAGAGATGGTAAGCACGTCGGTATCGTTGAGCATGATCAATTGGAGGAAGTAATCATTCCAGGCGGTGATGAAGGTAAAGATGGCCAGGGCCCCGATGCCGGGCTTGATGATAGGCAGCACGATTTCGATAAAGGTGCGGGCCTCTCCCGCGCCGTCGATGCGGGCAGCTTCCAGCAGGGATTCGGGGATGGTTTCTGAAAACTGCTTCATCAGGAACACGCCAAAGGGCCAGCCCACCGTGGGCAGGATCACAGCCCAGAGGGTGTTGTGCAGCCGCAGGAAGGCCATTTCCTTAAGCAATGGGATCAGAATGACCTGCTTGGGCAGGGCCATGGCGCACACGAAAATGGAAAACACAAGGCCCCTTCCCGCAAACTTCTTTTTTGCCAGGGCATAGCCGCCCATGGAGGCAGACACACAGGTCAGCGCCATGCTCATGGCGCACAGAAACACCGTGTTGCCCAGCCACCGGAAGGCGGGACGGGCAAACAGACGCTGGTAATTATCCACCGTGGGCTGCAGCGGGAACCACACGGGCACCTTGGCGATCACGTCCTGGGCGTTTTTGAAGGAGCCGGTAATAATCCAGTACAGCGGGAAAATAAACAGAATGGCAATGATGATCAGAATCACCAGGGCAGCGATTTCGTAGGGGGTGATCTGGTGGACGCTGTGGTCGCCGCCGGTGTTGGCCTGCTTGCGCTGCATGCGTTTCTGGATGGCCGCAATGTTGTCGCTCATGTCTGCTCCTCCTTTCTCAGCCGTTGTCGGTTTGGGCGACCTTGAACTGCAAGGCGCTGAACGCCGCGATGATCAGGGCCAGGATGATGCCCATGGCGCTGCCGTAGCCGTAGTTTTGCAGCTTGAAGGCATTGTAATAAATATAATACATGATGGTCTCCGTGGCGTGGTTGGGGCCGCCGGAGGTGAGCAGCTGAATCAGGGCGAAGCACTGGAAGGAATTGATGGTGGTGATCACCAGGATATACAGGGTGGTGGGCATGATCTGGGGCCATTTGATGCGCCAGAAGGTTTGCAGATTGGTAGCGCCGTCCACGCTGGCGGCCTCCACCAGGGACTGGTCCACGTTGTTGAGGGCGGATACGTACAGCACGATGGGCTGGCCAACGGAGGTGGTGAGCAGGATGGTGATGATGCAGCCCAGGGCCGTGCTGGCGTCGCCCAGCCAGTTCATGTTCCGGCTGATCAGCCCTAAATTCATGCACAGATAATTCAGCACGCCGTAATAGCGGTTGAAAATCCACTTCCACACCACCGTGACCGCCACGGAGCCGGTGACCACCGGCAGATAAAACACGCAGCGGAAGAAGGAGGTGGTGCGGTCATGGAGCTTAGAAATGATGGACGCGGCCCACAGGGAGAAAAAGCAGGTGACGGGCACGCTGATCAGCACCAGGATGATGGTGTTCCACAGGGCCTTGCCGAAAATGGGGTCCTGGAACATGCGCTGATAATTGCCAAAGCCGGTAAAGGAAAAGCTAGTCATGGTATAATCGGTGAAGCTGTACACCAGGCACATGACCATGGGAAAAATCACGAACCCCAAGAAAAACAGCAGGCTGGGGGCCATGAACAGATATCCCGCGATATTCTCCCGGCGGCGGGACTGCTTCATGGCCACGGACTGTCGGGGCCGAAGGGCTGTTTTCTGCATGCGGCTTCTCTCCTTTCGGAAGCAAACGCCCCCACCCCGCGAGGGAATGGGGGCTTGAAAGGCATCAGGAATCTATGGAGCTCAGCGCTTGGAAGAAACACCTCATGCCTATTGCCAGTTTCATTTTGCGTTATTTATTGGCGTTGGCTTCGTACACAGCCGCTTCAGCCGCCACATCGCCGCCGGCGAAGATGCGCTGGAGCAGGTTCCACCATTCGGTGCGCTGGGCAGCCCAGTTGGGCGTGACCTGATAATAGTCGCCCAGGAAAGGCATGAAGATCGCATAGTCGCCGTTCTCCGCTTTTTCCGTACCGGCATACACATCGCCCAGGGAAGCGCGGGTGGGGAAGAAGCCGGAAGCATACACGCTGGCAGCCGCCTGGGAAGGATCGTCGCACACGAACTTCACAAAGGTCTTGGCCGCTTCGGCGCGGGCCGCGTCGCCATTGTCAAACAGGCCGAAGCCCCAGATGCCGCCCTGCAGTTCGGGCACGCCGTCGTCAGAGGGGAAGGCCATGGGGAACACCTTCACGTCGTCCGCCAGGCTGGCCTTGTTGGACACAGCGGCAGAGGCGTTCCAGCAGAAGCCGATGGAAATGGTGCTGTTGCAGAACAGGGCGATTTCGTCGCCAGCCACGATGCCGGGGTCGGCGTCCAGCTTGCCTTCGTTCACCAGGGTCTGGAGCAGGGTCAGGGCTTTGATGTTTTCTTCGCTGGTCATGGTGTAGGCGGTGTGGTCCGCATTGGTGAACTGGCCGGAGTACAGGTTGGTCACCAGCGCGCGGGTGCCCTGGTCGCCGCCCTGGCCGCCGCAGTAAACCACAGCCGTGGGCTGGAAGCCAGCGTCATTCAGCGCATCCAAAGCCTTGAGGAAGTTTTCGGTGGTCCAGGTATGGGTGGTTTCGTCGATATACTGGAGCGCGCCCGCCTTTTCAAAGTCGTTGTAGTTGATCACCATGCAGTGGGTGGTCATGCACAGGGGATATTCATAGTAGATGCCTTCGCCGTTCTTGCAGGCCGCTTCCACAGCGGGGCTGGCGGCGATGATATCATCCTTGGTATCGGCCCACAGGTCGGAGATGTCCAGCATCTTGCCAGCGGCGCCCCAGTTGGCCACCAGGCGTTCGGGGCCTTCCATCACGATGTCGGGGGTGGTCTTGGCTTCGATGGCGGTGGTCACCTGATCGTCGCCGGAGGCGTAGTCCAGATACTGCACCTTCACCTTGATTTCGGGATGGACGGCGTTGAAGTTGGCAATGATCCCGTTCACGGTCTCTTCATTGCCCCAGCTGCCGATGGGATAGGTCCACAGAGTGATTTCCACGTCCTCAGCCATGGCGAAGGCGGGAATCATCAGCATCACGCACAGGAGCAGAGCGAGCAGCTTCTTCATGAGAAAAATCCTCCTTTAAAAAAATTGTTCAGTTCGCTTCCCCGCCATACGGGAGAAGCTTCGGTTGTATTAAATGTACTACAAATCACCCCGCATGTCAATAGCAAAACAAAAATAAATTTATAAAATGACATTTTTCAAACCATATCCCTCTTTTTATTGACAAAGAAACCGTTCTGTACTATAATAAACGCAGCGAAATATCCTACATTTAAAAAGGCGGGATGCACATGACGGAAGCCGGCCGGAATGAAAAGCTGTATATTCAGGCGTTTCGGGAAATACGCGCCTACATCATGCGGCAGCGCCTCTCCCCCGGCGACCTGCTGCCCACAGAAGCGCAGCTCTGCGCCCAATTGGGGGTGAGCCGCAACGTGCTCAGGGAAGCCATCAAAAGCATGGAGCTGATGGGCATGGTGCGGGCGGTGCCGGGCCGGGGCACGGAGGTCCGGGAATTCAGCCTGGATTTTATTTTTCAAAACGTTTTGTTTTTCCACATGGACGGCCAGGACAAGCACGTCCGGGAAATGTTCTCCATCCGGAAGGCTCTGGAGCTTAGCTTCATGCGCCAGGCCTTTGACGCCATCACCAAGGAAGATATTGCAAAGATGCGCGCCTGCGCCACCGAGATCCGAAATCGTTGGGAAAACGGAGAAATGTTTGAGGAGGCGGACCGGCAGTTTCACATGACGCTGTTTCGCTCCCTGAACCATTCCATTCTCAATTCTGTGCTGGACGCCATCTGGGCGGCGGACACCGGCTTTCAGCTGGAAGCAAAAATGCCCCACCTGGCCAGCACCGTTACCAAGCATGAGCGCATCGTAGACGCCCTGGAAAAATACGATTATATTTCCTTCGCCCAGGCCATGCTGGCCCATTATTCCTCGGGCAAATACACCCAGACGGATTCTTACGAAGAATATTGAAGGAGGCGGCAAACCATGTTCATTGAAGAGATCGCAAAAGGCAAAGGCTTTTCCTTTGATTGGGGAAAACTGGGAAAGAATTTCGCCACGGCCCAGACGTTTCTTTTGAATACGGATTTTTCTTCCCTGTCCCTGGGCCGCCACGATATTGACGGAGACAATGTATTTGTAAACATGCAGGAATATACCCAGGAGGAAAAAGAACCCGCCTACGAGGCCCACGCATTGTACGCGGATATTCAATTGGTGCTCCGGGGCAGTGAACGCTTCCGCTGGGGCCTGGGCACCCTGGGGCCTTTGCAGGGGGATTTTAGAACGGTCACAGGGGTGGAAAACTGCGCGGAATTTACCCTCCATGAAAATCAGTTTGTGGTCTTTCTGCCCGGGGAACCCCACGCTCCCGGCCTGCCGGAAAAGGGCCCGGCTTTTTGCCGGAAAGCGGTGGTGAAGGTAAAAGTCAACGGATAAACCGCGGGTCCCCCATTTCACATGGGCTGCCGCCGCGCTGAAAAGGAATGCCTTACACAGAAAAACGAGGGCCTTACTGGTCCCCGTTTTTTGGTGTATAGGTTTTTCAGGCAAGGGCTAAAGCAATTCCTGCTCGTAATATGCCTTGTCCTCGTCCTTGAACACATTGAAAATCACCCGTTCCAAGGCGTCCGGGTTTTCCTGCATCCATTCCCGAACCGTTTGAACGGCGATGCCCGCCGCCCGCCGGTTGGGAAAGCGAAAGACCCCCGTGGAAATGCAGCAGAAAGCCACACTGCGCAGCCCGTTTTCTTTGCACATATTGAGCGTGTTCCGGTAACAGGCAGCCAGGTCCTTTTCCAGCCTTTCTGTGAGCGTGCCTTCCACGATGGGCCCTACGATATGAATCACCTTTTTCGCAGGCAGGTTATAGCCGTCTGTCAGCATGGGCACGGCGGTGGGCTGGTCATAGTCCGGGCCGAACTGACGCCGCAGGGCGCTCATTTGCCGGAAGCAGGCCGCCCGAAGCTGGACGCCTGCAAAGGAATGAATGCAATTATCAATGCAGGTATGCATGGGCACAAAGCACCCCAGCATTTGATTGTTGGCGGCGTTCACGATGGCGTCCACCGAAAGCCGGGTGATATCCCCCTGCCAGATGGAAAGGCCGTTTTGCAGCACGGGAATATTCTTTAATGTCACGATGCCCTTTTCCCGGGCCCGCTCCTGCAAATACTGATCCTGCACCCGGAGGACGGCCTCCGGCATCTCCCCCGGCCTGCGGATATTCATCAGTGACCGCAGCAGGTTTCTTTTTCCATCGACATCTTCGGGAGTTTTTATATCCCGGTATTCCCCGGAATCTTCCTTGAAGGCTTCCACCAGCGCATCCAGCCGTTCCGTCTGATTCATCGTATCCCTCATATTCCAAATGGTTTTCATGCGGAAACCGTTGGTTCCGTTCCTGTTTTTTTCTTCCGCTCCTGGGCGCGCCGTTTGGCATCGGCCTTGGGGTTGATCATCTGCTCCTGATGAGCGGCCTTGCAGTACGGCTGAAGGGCGCAGTGTTCACAGTCCGGCTTCTGGCTGTGGCACACCCGGCGGCCATGATAAATCATCCAATGATGAGCCTGGCTCCACGTATCCCGGGGAATCAAATCCATGAGCTGACGTTCCGTTTCCTCCACCGTCAGGGCGTCGGCCAGGCCCAGCCGGTTGGCCACCCGGAACACATGGGTATCCACGGGAATGGCAGGCACGCCAAAGGAAAAGGCCAGCACTACATTGGCGGTTTTCCGGCCCACGCCGGGCAGCTGGGTCAGTTCCTCCAGGGTGGAGGGCACTTCCCCGTCATACTTTTCCGCGATGATTTTGCAGGCGTTTACAATATTCACCGCCTTGGACTTGAACCCGCAGGATTTCACATAGGGGAACAGGATTTCCGGCGTGGTTTTCGCCATGGCCCTGGCGTCGGGAAAATCCCGGAACACGGCGGGGGTCACCTGGTTCACCCGGGCGTCGGTGCATTGGGCAGCCAAAATCGTGGCCACCAGCGTTTCATAGGGATTAGTGAATTGCAGCTCCGGCCCCGCGTTGGGATACAGCGCTGCCAGGCCCTCCAGGATCGCCTGCTGGTTTTCGTTCATAAAATAGCTCTCCCCTCTTATTTAAAAGCGACGTACAGCGCCACCGCGGCAATGCCAACGGCTGTCATCACGGCCAGGAACACCACGTTCTTTTTCGTGAAGCGCAGTTTTTCTGTGCCGCTGTACACATAGCCCAGCTTCTGGGCGGGCGGGATCACCACCCGCAAAAAAAGCACCAGCAGCACCGATTCAATGGGAAACATGACCAGGTTTTTTATCACCCGCATCACGTCAAACAGGACGTAATTTTTCCCCAGCATCATCTGATAATACAGCCACATGATGGGCGTGTTCAAAACGATATTGACGAAAAAATCAATGCAGAACCGGCTCAGCGTCACCCGCAGGGCGGTGACCTCTGTCCGGTACAGAAACAGGGCGAAGATCAGCGAACCCGCGATTTCAATGAAAATGAACGGGAAAAAATAGGGGCCGCTGGGAAAGAGCAGGCAGCCCAGGGTATCGGACACCGCCGCCGCGGCAATGGCCACCACCGGGCCAAACACCATGGCCCCAAAGGCGTTGATGAAAAAGGCAATATTGATGCGCAGATTGGCGGCGATGGGAATGCTGACGGATTTGAGCGCCACCCGAATGGCGATCATCAGCGCGGCAAAAAGCAGCATCTTTAAATTCTTGAATTCTGCCGCGGCCTGCCGCCAATAGGCCATGGAAAACGGCGTTTTATACAGGGCGTTTTTGGGCAAAGCCTGTTTTTTTTGCATAGAAAAATGCCTCCTTACAGATACAAATACAGATCCGCAGAGGCAGCCGAACCGTGCAGCGGGATGCGTGACAGCCACCGCGCCGGGTTTTTTTCCGGCTTCGTCCCATGACAACTCCCCGTTCATGGACACTTGACGCGTCTGCCACTACTCTGCTTACGAATCACGCCGCTATTGTATCATGGGGCAAAGGATTACGCAAGAAAAAAACAATTCCCGTACAAACAAAAAAAACCTTGAAAAATACCCTGGAGGGGTATATAATCAGAATACCCCCTGTGGGTATTTTGATTGGAAGGACCGGTAAAAAATGAGCGAACAGGAAAAAGGCTGCTGCTGTCCGGCAGAGGAGGAAGAGGAGCGCCTTGCCCACGGCCATAAAACCAAGGTGCGCAGTGAAGAAGAATATAAAAACCTGATCCACCGGCTCAGCCGCATCGAAGGCCAGGTGCGGGGCATCCGGGGCATGGTGGAAAAAAACGCCTACTGCACGGACATCCTGGTGCAGGTGGCGGCGGTGAACGCGGCCCTCAGCGCCTTTAACCGGGAGCTGCTGGAAAACCATATCCGCACCTGCGTCAAGCGGGATATTCTGGCCGGCAGGGAGGATACGATCGACGAGTTGATGGTCACATTGCAAAAATTAATCAAGTAAGAAGGGACGAGCTATGAAACAATACACCGTAACCGGCATGAGCTGCGCAGCTTGCAGCGCCCGGGTGGAAAAAGCGGTCAGCCAGGTGCCAGGGGTGGAAAGCTGCACGGTGAGCCTGCTCACCAATTCCATGGGCGTGGAGGGCACGGCATCGGACAAAGACATTATCAAGGCCGTGGAGGAAGCGGGCTACGGCGCCGCCAGCAAGGAGGCATCCGCTCAAAACGCTTCCGTTTCCATGGACGAAAAGGCGTTGGAGGATCGGGAAACGCCAAGGCTCAAGCGGCGGCTGATTATGTCCCTCTGCCTGCTTTTGCCGCTTATGTATATTTCCATGGGGCATATGATGTGGCATTGGCCCCTGCCCGCTTTTTTTGAAGGCAACCATATTGCCATGGGCCTTGCGGAAATGGTGCTGGCGGCGCTGGTGATGATCATCAACCAGAAATTCTTTATCAGCGGCTTCAAATCCCTTATCCACAAAGCCCCCAATATGGACACGCTGGTGGCCTTGGGCTCGGCGGCCAGCTTTGTCTGGAGCCTCTACGTGCTTTTCGCCATGACCCGAGCCGCGGCGGACGGCCATCAGGAAGCGGTCATGGGGTATATGATGGAATTCTATTTTGAATCCGCCGCTATGATCCTGACCCTGATCACCGTGGGAAAAATGCTGGAGGCCCGTTCCAAGGGCAAAACCACCGACGCTTTAAAGAGCCTGATGAAGCTGGCCCCTCAGACCGCAACGCTGATCCGGAATGGCCAGGAAACGACCGTTCCCATTGACCAGGTGCGCATTGGTGATCTCTTTGCCGTGCGGCCCGGGGAAAACATTCCCGTGGACGGCGTTGTGGTCAGCGGGGAAAGCGCGGTGAATGAATCCGCTCTTTCCGGGGAAAGTATTCCCGTGGACAAAGTGCCGGGAGACAAGGTGTCCGCCGCCACGGTGAACCAATCCGGCTATCTGCAATGCCGGGCCACCCGGGTGGGCCAGGATACCACCCTGTCCCAGATCATCAAAATGGTCAGCGACGCGGCCGCCACCAAAGCCCCTATCGCCAAGATCGCCGACAAGGTGAGCGGCGTGTTTGTGCCGGTGGTCATTTCCATCGCCCTGATCACGTTTCTGATCTGGCTGGCCGTGGGCAAGGAATTCAGCTACGCTTTGGCCCGGGGCATTTCGGTGCTGGTCATTTCCTGTCCCTGCGCCTTAGGGCTGGCCACCCCGGTAGCCATCATGGTGGGCAACGGTCTGGGTGCCAGGCACGGCATCCTGTTTAAAACCGCCGTCTCCCTGGAGGAAGCCGGGAAAGCCCAGATCGTGGCTTTGGATAAAACCGGCACCATCACCCAGGGCGCGCCTAAAGTAACGGACACGATCCCGGGAGAGGGGATTTCGGAAGAAGAACTGCTTTCCGCTGCCTTTGCACTGGAACAAAAAAGCGAGCATCCCCTGGCGAAGGCCATTGTGGAGACAGGAAGGGAAAGAAATATCCCGGCCCTGGACGTAAAGGATTTTTCCGCTTTGCCCGGCAACGGCTTGACGGCTGTGCTGAACGGTGATAAGCTGACTGGGGGAAGTTTGTCTTTCATGCACGGCCAAGCCGACATGCCCCAATCCATGATCCATCAGGCGGAACGATTGTCCGACGAAGGCAAAACGCCGCTGTTCTTTTCCCGGAATGGAAAGCTGCTGGGCATTATTGCCGTGGCGGACACTTTAAAAGAGGACAGCGCCGAAGCCATCCGTCAGCTCCAAGGGATGGGCATTCAGGCGGTCATGCTCACAGGGGATAACCAGCGCACCGCAAACGCCATCGGCAAGGCCGCCGGCGTGGATCGGGTGATTGCCGGGGTGCTGCCGGAGGGCAAGGAGCAGGTGATCCGGGAGCTGAAAAAGAAGGGCAAGGTCATCATGGTGGGCGACGGCATCAACGACGCCCCCGCCCTGACAAGAGCCGACCTGGGCATCGCCATCGGCGCGGGCACGGACATCGCCATCGACGCAGCGGACGTGGTGCTGATGAACAGCCGCCTGACGGACGTGCCCGCCGCCATCCGCCTGAGCCGGGCCACCCTGCGCAATATCCACGAAAACCTGTTCTGGGCATTCTTCTATAATTCTATCGGCATTCCCCTGGCGGCGGGGGCGTTTATCTCGCTCTTTGGCTGGACGCTGACCCCCATGTTTGGCGCGGCGGCCATGAGCCTATCCAGCTTCTGTGTGGTATCCAACGCGCTGCGGCTCAATTTCTTTGATCTGTACAGCACGAAACGGGATAAAAAAATGAAAGCGAAAAAGGAGAAAAAGAACATGGAAAAGACCCTGAAAATCGAAGGCATGATGTGCATGCATTGCTCCGGCCGGGTGCAGAAGGCCCTGGAAGCCATCGATGGCGTGGAAAGCGCCCAGGTGAGCCATGAAACCGGTACTGCCGTGGTGACCATGACTAAGGCTGTTGCCGATGACGTGCTCAAGAAAGCCGTCACCGACGCTGGCTACGTAGTGGTGGGATAAGCGGAAAAAAGCCGTCGCGGCGCTGCGAATCAGCAGCGGGCCGCGGCGGCTTTTTTCAGTTAGAAGTGAGGAGTTAGGTATGAGGAGTTCATAGTTTGCGCTTCGCGCAATAATTTTTATAACTCGTAACTTGGTGACTATCCTCGTAACTTGGTGACTATCCGGCAAGGCAGTTCCGCATGCTTTTAGAAGTTCATCTTGGGCAGGGGCACGGTGTTGATGGCGGTGGTATTGCCGCTGCGGGCAATATTGAGCACCAGGGCTACGGCGGCGATATTGGAAATGAAGTTGGAGCCGCCATAGCTCATGAACGGCAGCGGGATACCGGTAATGGGCATGATGCCCATGCACATGGCCACGTTCTGGAACACGTGGAACAGCAGCATGGAAACCACGCCGATGATCACCAGCTGGCAGAATTTATCCTGAGTGAACCGGGCGATCCAGGTCATACGCAGCACGATAAACAGGTAAGCCACCAGCAGCCCCGCGCAGCCCACAAAGCCGAAGCATTCGCCCACCACGGTGAAGATCGCGTCGGTGGAGCTTTCCGGCACATAGCCCAGGGTGGTCCAGGAGCCGGGCAGGAAAGTGCCCTGGCCGGTGAGCCGCCCCGCGCCGATGGCCCGCTGGGACATGATGATCTGATAACCGCCGGACTGCTCATACTTCTGCGGGTCCATGAAGGCCAGCAGGCGCAGGATACGGTAGTCGGTGGTTTCAGACAGCATGCCATAAGCCACGATAGCGCCGATGCCGATCACGCCCAGCACCACAAACATCAAAATGATTCGGAAATCCACCCCGGCAAAATATATCATGATCATGAACATAAAGGCGATGACGATAACGGTGCCCGTTTCTCCCTGGGCAAGCACGGTGACGGCGGGCAAACCCACGATCATCATGATCCGCACAAAATCCTTGAATTTGCTCATGGGTTTTTCTGACCGCGCCAGCTGCCGGGCCAGCATCAGCAGAATAGACAGCTTGGAAAATTCGCTGACCTGAATGGACCGGCCCAGAATATCGGAACGCAGCCAGCCCCTCAGGCCGTTGCTCACCTGGCCCAGCACCAGCGTTACCATTAGCAGCCCCAGCACGCCGTAGTACACCAGCCGGGTCCTGGCGCGGATGATTTCCGTGGGAATGGCGACGATCACGCCAATGATCGCAGGGGACACCAGCAGGAAAATGGACTGCCACATGCTGGAGCGGTTGCCCAGGATTTTATTCAGCAGCGGCAGGCCCTCCGTTTCCGCGGGCACATAACGGGCCATGGCGATGCACAATAGGCCAAACAGCGAAATCGCGTACACGGCGATCACCAGCGGCCAGTCAAACCTGCCCTCCCGGTTGCCCCGGGTTTCCTCCATCATCATGTTGAAGTCTCGCCTCCTCTGGCAAAAAACTGAAGCACAGCGCTGGGCATATACGATGGAATCGGCGCGTCGGCCCCCAGGAGCCGGGCGGCGGTTACCTCGATGGCCTTCACCACCTTACCGTCTCCGCACTTGAGGGCGGTTTCATGGCGCAGCAGCGCTTTATAGATCTTTTCGCTCTCCGGAATCACGCCCATCAGCGGCATATCCAGGGAAAGGGCCAGCTGCTCCGGCGGCGGAATCAGCCCCCGGCGTACCCACATGGGCCGCACACGATTAAACACCACGGAAGGATGGGGCTCCTCATTCTGGGAAAGCAGGCTGGACAGCCTTTCCGCATCCCGGATGGACACATCGTCCGGCGTGACCACCACCACCGGTTCCGCCGTAGCGCCCAGCAGATTTTTCAGGCCCTTGCCGATTCCGGCGGGAGCGTCCAGCAGCAGAATATCCGTCTCTTCCGCCAGCTGGGTGATGATCCTGTCCATAGCCTTGTGCTTCACATCGGACACGGACATGATCTGCGGCGCGGCCAGCAGAAGAAGATTGGGCAGTTCGGGGTGGGGCATCAGCGCGTCCTGCAATTCGCAGTTTTTTTCCACCAGGTCGCCCAGATCATAAATGATTGTATCCTGCATATTGAACATCAAATCCGCACAGCGCTGGCCCACGTCGGCGTCCAGCAGCGCCACCTTTTTGCCGCTGCGGGCGTAGAATTCCGCCAGCGCCGCGGAAAGCGTGCTCTTCCCCACGCCGCCTTTGCCGGACATGATGGAAAAAATTCTGCCCATGGTTTCACCCCCTGGCATCAGTGTTATCTGTATGCGTCCTGTCCTTCAGGATCGCTTACAGAACGATTATCGTCAGTATTTCAGTTCTAAATTCCAAGTTCTAAGTTCTAAGCAAAATAGTCACTCAGCTTTACAGGTTGATTTTAGTTCAACTAAACCAGCTTAGAACTTGGAACTTAGAACTTGGAACAATCATTTCTGGCATCGGACAGCGATCAGGGCGCCAGCTGATTGCCGCCGGGAAGGGGAATGGTAATGTCCTTCTTAGCCTTTTCATCCAGGTAATAGCCGATGAAGTCACGATTGGCGCGCACGGTGTAGCTGCCGGAGAAGCCGTTGGGGATAAAGGACACAACGCAGATTTCCGGGTCCTCCTTGGGGCAGAGGGAAATGAACCAGCCATTGTTTTCCAGGTCGATCCTCACCTTGCCAATGGTCATCTGGGAGGTTCCCGTCTTTCCCACCATCACTTCTTCAGCCTTGTATTTCCAATCGCGGAACTGGCGCACGGCGGTACCGGCTTCGTCCACCACGCCCTTCAGCCCTTCCAGGATGTATTCCAGGTATGGGCCCGCGCTGTCCAGCTTATTGAACACAGTGGCGTGGCGCTGGGAGAGGATTTCGCCCTCCGGGGAAATGATGGAATCCACGATGTTGGGGTTCCACACCGTCAGAGAACTGCTCAGGGCCCCGGCATAGCGCACCACGGAAATGGGCGTCAAAAGGGTAATGGACTGGCCCACGCCCATCTGAATTTCCTGGCCACCGCCCCATTTAATGGTGTTCAGGTAGTTCCACATGTCGGTCATCAGGGCGGCCTGCATCACCATGGTGCGGGTCATGCCCAATTCCTGCATGAAAATGGGCCGGGCCTTCACCACCCAGTCGTCCTGGGCTTCCTTGATGGCCATGTCCATCAGCTGCTTGATGCAGCGGTTCAGGCGGGCTTCGTCATAGGTGATGCCATAGCTGGCGGCAAAGTTATTGATGTGCTTTTTCAGGGAGGCTGCCACCAGGATGGGGGTGGAGGTCATCTGTTCCTCCAGGGACACGGTGGGGTCGTAGAGGTTGGTTTGGTTCCCCACGATGGGCCGCAGCTCGCCGGGCAGGTCAATGCCCGTTTTGCTGGTCAGGCCCATTTGGGCGGCGTACTTATACAGCAGCTCCTGGCCGGGATGATGGTCAAACAGCCGGGAGGCCACGGTATAGAAAAAATAGTTGCAGGAGTGGGTCAGGGCCAGAGATATATTCTGGTTGGCATGTTCTTCGGGGCTGCTGGTCCAGCACTTGGGAGCATCGGCCCAGTTGGCGGTATAGTTGGTGAAGCGGCCTTCGTCGCTGATCAGGGTTTCAGGGGTGATTTCCTTATTGGTCAGGCCTGCCAGTCCGGTGCACATTTTGAAAATGGAGCCTGGCTCAGCGCGGGTCTGGATGGCGTAATTCATCAGCAGGCCCCGCTCGTCCTGCACGATTTCCAAAGCGGGCTCGCCGCCCTGGACCATGGCGTTCAGATCATAGTTGGGATACTGGGCTAGGGCCAGGATATTGCCGGTATGCACATCCATCACGATCAGCACGCCGGTGGTGGCCAGGCGGATGGGAAATT
>ODAI010926198.1_pt1 | contig 22056 bp, 27 predicted proteins | sample 1539321 | NCBI WGS metagenome assembly ODAI01 (sample SAMN02144231, study PRJEB22623) | gut metagenome | biome: sheep rumen | host: Ovis aries | place: New Zealand | reverse complement strand
TAATTTAGAAAAAAGAGAATTAAGACAAGAAGTCTAATTCTCTTTTTTTATAATTAAGTGGGTCAACGAGTTAAAGGAGTTAAAAACTCCTGATAACCCTTACGCCCTCGCAAAAAACGGTACCGCTCACAAGTAAAACGAAAACTGGACGTTTCCGTTTATACTTGCTCGACTCTCCTCTGTGCAGAGCACAGAGTCGTGCCTCTGCTCGGGCTAGCCAGCACCTAATTTAGAAAAAAGAGAATTAAGACAGAAGTCTAATTCTCTTTTTTTTATAATTAAGTGGGTCAACGAGTTACAGGAGTTAAAAACTCCTGATAACCCTTACGCCCTCGCAAAAAACGGCACCGCTCACAAGTAAAACGAAAACTGAACGTTTCCGTTTGTACTTGTTCGACTCTCCTCTGTGCAGAGCACAGATTCGTGCCTCTGCTCGGGCTAGCCAGCACCTAATTTTCAAAGCCCATTAGAGAAATCTAATGGGCTTTTCAATAATTAGCAAAAAAATATATTTAGGGGTTATAAAATTTATATGAAAGTAGATTTTCAACCTTATACGTATCATAAACTCCCCTCGTCAAATGTATCTTTTGGCAGTTTGCCTTACTGGTCAAATTCGTATACTGATGTTAACGGTATTGTGCGCAGCACTCAAAATACTACCGAAAAGAGGAGTGACTTAAATTATAAGAAATTAGCTGCAATATTAGGAACACGATTTAAAAATTATGACAAAGTAAATATTATGCCTATGAATACTTCGGATGCTACGGAATTGTATTATATTTCGGAGGCACTTGTAGAAAGATGCGGATTCGATATTTTTAAAAAGAAGTATACTCCAATTTATGCGACAGATGTTTGTTCTGATATAATTGAACGATATCCGAAAAGAGGAATTGTTTATCTGAGGGAAGATGAAGTTAATGAGCTTACAAGAATACTTAAATCGGAAGATGCTTCAAAATATAGAGATATAAGTCTTGGTAAATCATATTGTAAACCGGGATTTTATAAGTTGTTTAGTGTAAAAGATGAATATAAAGAACTTTTTGAATTTGGGGTATGTGATTTCCAAGAAAGAATTAGAAGCCTTAATGATAAAGGTAATTCTGTTGCAATTATAAGAAATTGTTTTAGGCAAAGTTTTGGGGATGTTGAATCTTCAAGCATTATATATAAACTCAGTAAAAAATTAAATGGTGCGAGCTTACTTATCACCGGCAGTTATGATAGAGAACACATGCCGTTTTTTACAGAGGCGCTAAAGGCAAATTTTGAAGAAATTGACCGTAATGTGTGGCAGAAAAGAGGTTATAGAAATATTTTAAAAAAATGTAAACATTATTTGCTAAAGATGTTATAAATATTTATTTTGGGATAAAAGTTTACTTCAGGTATTATTTAGCGAATTAAGTATTAAAACCTCATGATTTGTACTTGCCAGTGTTTAGACAAAATGTCATATATTGTGTTAATGTTGTTTACAACTTCAAGCAGAATAATTCCGTTGTTAATACATTTGTATTCTCCAATCGGATGCAATCCTATTCGAGTTCTTATATTACAGCCGCATTCGGTTAAAATTTCTTGAAATTTTACGGCTTCGTCAATTCTGTTTTCTAGTAATATTCCCATTATTGCTGTCATATTTTTATTATATTAATTTTATTAAAATATTCTATTAGCGTGTTGGGTAAAATCAAATCATTAATTAATATTGAACTCTCCTTTTGTGTACTTGACACGGGAGTATTTTACCTATAAAATTATTTGTGCTGTCCGGATTGGGGTTTGATTGGGCAGCAGGGACTGATTTTAAGTAAAGGAGAACGTTATGGACAAATATATTTGCACTGTTTGTAATTACGAGTACGATCCGGAAGAAAACGGCGGAATTAAGTTTGAAGATTTACCGGATGATTATGTTTGCCCTCTTTGCGGTGTCGGTAAAGACATGTTCGAAAAAGCATAAACAGATTAATGCAAACGGGAAATTTGTTATTATCCTTATGAATTTCCCGTTTTTCCGATATAAACCAATGATAAATATAAATAGCTAATGATAAGGGATGGGATATATGAAGTTTAAAGAAATTAAAAATAACGTGTTCTATTGCGGTCTGAATGACTGTGAAAGAGAGGTTTTTGATGAGTTAATTCCGTTAGAACAAGGTACCAGTTACAATTCTTATCTTGTAAAGGGCAGTGAAAAAGTTGCCATAATTGATACTATGTATCCTCCAAAAACTGAAGAATACCTGAAAAATTTAGATGAAAACGGTATTGATAAAGTTGATTATATTATTGCAAATCATGGAGAACAGGATCATTCCGGTTTAATTCCGGCTTTATTGAAAAAATATCCGAATGCAATAGTAGTTACTAATGCAAAGGTAAAAGATAATATCAAAGAAATGCTTCTTGTTGATGAAACAAAAATTCAGGTTATAAATAACAATGAAGAAATTTCCTTGGGTGATAAAACTCTGAGATTTATTATTGCTCCTGGGGTACATTGGCCTGATACTATGTTTACATATATTGTCGAAGATAACATAATCTGTACCTGTGACTTTTTAGGTGCTCATTATACGTTTGAAGATATTTTTGCCGATGATTCAAAGGAGCTTGAACACAGCGCAAAAAGGTATTATGCAGAAATTATGATGCCGTTCAGAACGATGTGTAAAAAGTATACTCAAATGGTAAAGGATTTAAATCCGGATATGATTTTGCCAAGTCATGGTCCTGTTTATAAAAATCCGAGTTTTATTTTGAACTTGTATGCTGATTGGTCATCTGATGAAGGTAAAAATTTAGCGGTATTCCCTTATGTTTCAATGTATGGAAGTACTGAGGAAATGATTGATTATATAATAAATGGTTTGGATAAAAAAGGTATTCAAACTCTAAAGTATGATATTGTGCGTGGTGATTTGGGTGATTTAGCCATGGCATTAGTTGATGCAACGACAATTGTTTTGGGCGCATCAATGGTGCTGGCAGGACCGCATCCTGCAGCGTTCAACATCGCTTATTTAGCCGGTGTCTTAAGGCCAAAAGCTAAAATTGCGTCAATGGTCGGTTCGTACGGCTGGGGCGGTAATTTGTTTGGAAAGTTGGCAGAACAGCTTGCTCCATTAAAGTTAGATGTTATTGAACCTTTATTGGTAAAAGGGAAACCCAAAAACGAAGATTATAAAAAGTTGGATGAGATAGTTGAGCAAATTTACGCAAAGCATAAAGCGTTGAATTTGGTGTAGGAGGCAAAATGATTGGAAAAGTGATGTTTGGGAAAATTACTCCTTGTTTTATGGCAAATAAGCAAGTGAACGGTGACTTATCCAGAGTTAAAAAAGATACGGCGGCAAATGGTTCGCAATGTGGCTCTAATATAAATAAGGATGGAGTTGACACATTTACGTCTTCTGTTGACGAAATTAAAAAAGATAAAAATGTAGAAGAAAACGATAAGAATAATAGTACTGAAAATACCCAACAGGGTAATTGATAAGTTTGTATTTGTATTATTAAATGATACGTAAATCAAATATATTTTCATACTTCCAACTATTCTTAATTCTAGGAGCCTTTTTAGGCTCTTTATTTTTACTCCGGAATAATGATTAGTTTTCAATTGAATGATGTTATAATTAACGTATGACTATATCTGCAGATATTACAAAATATATTGATAATTCAAAGATTAAGGGGCAGTTATGCCGTTGGAACAAGTCGGTTGTTATGGTATTTGTTGCCCCGATTAATGCCAATATTCCCGATAAGGATTTTATGTATTTACAGTTAGATAAATGTATTGCAGCTTGGAATAATGTATTAAAGCAAAATAATATAAACCTGATGTTTCAAAAAAGCAGTAATCCGATTAATGCCGATATAACCGTTCATTGGGTAAAAGTCGGCAGAGTTTATGAAGGGATGTGCAAGTATCTCAGTGTTATCGGTAATAGTATCAAAAAGATATCAATTGAAATCGGCTTGCCAAACGAGTTTTCAGGCAAAAACGTTACAGATATAAGTATCTATTGTGCCATGATGCATGAGTTTGGACACGCATTAGGATTAGGGCATGGTGTTGATATAGATGACATTATGTTTGTTCCTCACCGCAAAAATATTTCTGTTCCAAGCGAAAATGATTTATACGTGCTAAATCAAATTTACAAGTAGTTAATTTCCCAATTAATCAAGTAAAACTTTGCTTAACATAACTTAATAAAATGTCGACTAAAAAGGCAATAATTTTTGTGTTGCATACTTTATATATATGTAAGATATAAAGAGAGAGATTAAACATTATGTTAACAAAGCAAGGAACACCACAATTCGGTACAATTACCGTAAATAGAAAAAATAAGAAAAAGAATAACGCTGAATTCGATATAAATACTTATAAATTTATAGGCAAGAATGACAGAAGAATGCGTTTCAACAATGCAAAAGATCCAATTTATTATATTTTTGATTGCGTTGAAAACAGACCTGTAAAAACATTAGCAAAAGAATTTGTAAAAGATACATTCTTTGATATTGCAAATTTTGTATCAAAAGTCGTTGGATAATTAACAAGGAAAAAGAATTAAGGAAATCGTTAAGGAAATTAGGATAAGGAAAAATAAGCCCGACATTTTAGTCGGGCTTATTTATTATATGTTGTTCGATTGATATAATTAGTCTGTTGTCTGATAGAAAAATTTTTCCTTTATTTTATGATAAGATTGTTACAAGAACGGGAGAAAATTTATGAAGAAAAATTTAATCACTATTTTATTAGTTTTTTTAATTCCGGTTATAGCATACGTAATTTTGACTTTTGCGGGAGCTACTGATACTATGAGTGTTGATGCAAAGCCCTCTAAGCCGCAAATTGTGAAATTTACTTCTGCGATGTGTTTGGATTGTCAGACGATGAATAAAATAATGAAAGAAATTTATCCTAAGTATAAAGATGATATTGTTTTAACTGAAATTTATGTTCAGGATAAAAATCCAAATAATGACAAGTGGATAAAAAAATATAATGTGACATTAGTTCCGACTATAATATTGATTAATTCAAACGGCAGTCAGGTTCGCCGTATTGAAGGTGCTATTGAAAAAGAACAAATGGAAGAATATATACGGGAACTCAAATAATGCATGATATTGCGAGTATGTTTAGCGGCAGTCAAAGTGTACTGTTTTTATATTTAATATCTTTTGTCGGCGGTGTAATAGCATCGGTATCCCCATGTTCGCTTGCTATGCTGCCGATTATTGTAGGGTATGTCGGAGGATATTCAAATGAAAAAACTTCAAAGACATTTGTGCAATTATTGTTTTTTATAATCGGTTCAGCAATTGTATTTTCGATATTCGGAATATTTTGTGCAATAACCGGAAAAGTCTTTGTGTCGTTTGCAGGCGGATATTTCGGCTTAATCATGGCAAGTATAATTATGGTTATGGGTCTTAAACTTGTTGGTTTTTTAGATTTCGAACTTCCGGTTATAATTAAAGAAATGCCCCATAGCGACGGTACGAATACTTTTTTGTATCCGATGATTCTCGGAGGAGCTGTTGCATTGGCGGGAACGCCTTGCTCTACTCCGATTTTGGCAGCGATAATGGCTTTTGCATCTCTGTCAGCAAATATAGCCCAGTCGGTTGTCATGTTATTTTTATTTGCGCTTGGACAGGGGTTGATTCTTGTGTTTGCGGGTGTGTTAACGGCAAAACTTAAAAATTGGAAAAATTTTTACAAGTTTTCTGACGGGTTATTAAGGTTTAGTGGTGTTCTTTTAATTTTGACTTCTATATATATTTTTTATAAGATTTTTAATCCTCTGCTTGTAAAATAGCACGTATTGTTGTACAATAAGTACGGGTTATAGTGATATGTGGAGAGAATAAATGAACACATTTGAAGGACAATTAGTTGCGAATGATGAAAAGTTTTGTATAATACTTTCTCGTTTTAACGATTTTATAGGTTCAAAGTTGTTGTCGGGGGCAATTGATGAATTGAAACGTCATGGCGTAAATGCAGACAATATCGATGTTGTAAGAGTTCCCGGAGCTTTTGAAATTCCTCTTATGGCTTTGAAGTGTGCTAAAACTAAAAAGTATAATGCAATAATTACTCTGGGTGCTATAATTAAAGGTGCTACCGCTCATTTTGATTATGTTAGTGCGGAATTGTCAAAAGGAATTGCAAGTGTTAGTTTGCAAACTGAAGTCCCGGTAATATTCGGTGTTTTAACTACCGAAAATATTGAACAAGCTATTGAAAGAGCCGGTACAAAGGCAGGTAATAAGGGCGCAGATGCTGCTAAATCCGCTATTGAGATGGCAAACTTAATTAAACAATTTTAGTTTGGCAGTTATATAGCAGTCTTTGACGACAGTTGTTTTCGATTTTGATAGAAGGAGTTATGTATGAGTGAAGTAATTACAGAATACAGAAATGAAAATACAAAAAATATTGATATACTTCCTACCATAGATATGGTAAGGAAAATGAATGAAGAGGACAAACTCGTCGCATTGGCAGTTGAAGACGCTTCAGAGCAGATTGCTCAAGCAATCGATATGATTGCAAAACAGTTTTTAAAAGGCGGAAGATTAATTTATTTTGGCGCAGGAACATCAGGCAGACTTGGTATTCTTGATGCTTCGGAATGTCCGCCGACATTCAGCGTAAACCCTGATATGGTACAAGGTGTAATTGCAGGCGGTGATGCTGCTATAAGAACTTCTGTTGAGGGGGCTGAGGATAATTTCGATGCAGGTAAAAAAGATGCTGAAATTTTACAGCCTGAAGACGTCGCTGTTGTTATATCAGCAAGCGGTAATCCAAAATATTTGCTGGGGGTTTTAGAAAAGGCTGACGAGATTAATTGCCGTACTATCGGTATTACTTGTAACTCAAAAGGGAGAATCGCAGAAGAAGCCGGACTTGTTATCTGTGTTGAAGTCGGGCCTGAAGTTATTGCAGGTTCAAGCCGTTTAAAAGCGGGAACCGCTCAAAAAATGATTTTGAATATGTTAACTACCGGCTCAATGATTAAAATTGGCAAGACATATGAAAACTTTATGATTGACTTGCAAGCAGTAAATGAAAAATTGAAAGACAGAGCTATCAGGATTGTTGCTCAAATTGCAAATGTTTCTCATAGCGAGGCTCTGTCGGCTCTTTTAAAATCAAATTGGGAGATAAAAACTGCAATTATTTCAATTGAGATGAAAATGGATGTCGAAACGGCAAGAAAAGAATTAAGAAAATACGGCGGAGTTTTGAGAAAGCTTCTTGCAACAAGGCAGGCAGTTTAATAAGGAGATTAGAGAATGAAATTAACGGTTTTGGGTGCAGGATGTTGGGGATTAACTTTAGCTTGGCTTTTGACAGATAATTTTGATGAGGTTACCGTATGGGGCAGACATTGCGATTTGTCGGAAGATTTAATGAACAACAAGCATACTTATAAACCGTTAGAAGTTCAATTGAAAGATAAAGTAGAAATTACATCCGATATGTCCTCTGCTATTTCGGGTGCGGATATAATATTGTCTGTTGTTGCAACCTCGGGTACTCGTGATGTTTGCGAAAATTTAAAAAAGGCCGGAATTAAATCCGAGCAGATTTTAGTTAATGCGTCAAAGGGTATAGAATTACCGTCATTAATGAGAATGTCAGAGGTTATAAGAGATGTTTTACCTGAACAAAAACTCGTTATATTATCAGGTCCTACCCTTGCAAAAGAAGTTTTAGCCGGGAAACCGACTGCTGCAAGTGTTGCAAGTGACGACATGGCTGCGGCTGAATTCGTTCAGCAAAAATGCTCTGTTCCGGGGAAATTCAGATTGTATACAAACAGTGATGTTGTTGGCGTTGAATTGGGCGGCAGTTTGAAAAACGTTATAGCTATCGCATCAGGATTTGCTCATGAAATGGGATTGGGTGATAACTGCGCAGGAGCCTTATTAACAAGAGGAATGGCGGAAATTGTACGTGTAAGTATTCATTTAGGTGCAAATCCTTCCACATTGTATGGATTATCCGGCATGGGGGATTTGATTGCTACTTGTTCAAGTCCTCTGTCCAGAAATTATACTGTCGGTTCTATGCTTGGTAAAGGCAAAAAGATTGATGATATATTGAAAGAATTAGGTTCGGTTGCTGAAGGGGTCAAAACCTCTAAGGCTATATGCGAATTGGCAAAGAAATTGGAAATTGATGTGCCGGTGTCAAATGCTATATATGAGGCTGTGTATACAGATATAACACCAAATGAATTGTTAGAAAAATTGATGAACAGAAAGTTAAAAGAAGAAGAAAGATATATTTAATGAAATATGCCGTAAAATATATAAAGAATACATTTTATCCGTTGAGTGTGCCGGAAAATATGCAGCTTGAAGAGGGTCAGCTTGTTCTTGTAAGAACAGAAAAGGGTGAAGAGGCTTTGAAAGTCGAACTGGTTAACAGGCAAATTTCTGATTTGTGGGATAAATCAGAAACTAAGCCAGAACCTTTGCAAGTAATAAGAGTTTTAACACAAAGAGATTTACAGACCTTGGACGACATTAAAAAAGAAGAAGTAGAATCATTTTTTAAGTGTCAGGCGTTGGTGAAACAGCACGGTCTTGTTATGAATCTTGTTCAATGCCGTATTACTTTTGACAGGAGAAAAATTACTTTTTATTATACTGCACCGGAAAGAGTTGATTTTAGGGCACTGTTAAAAGACTTAACACAGGTTTTTACACGTGTAAGAATTGATTTAAGACATATCGGAGTGCGCGATGAAACCTCGCTTATAGACGGTGTAGGTATATGCGGACGCCCGTTTTGCTGTTCGTCATATTTAAGAAAATTTGCAACAATTAATGTCAAATTAGCAAAAGATCAGGGGATGCCGATTGCTCCGGGTAAGATTTCCGGTACGTGCGGCAGGCTGTTGTGCTGTTTAACTTATGAGTATGAAAATTATATTGATGCAGCTAAAGGAATGCCTCCGATTGGTGCTTCGGTAATGACATCAGAAGGTTTGGGAAAAGTTTGTTACCTCAATTTTATGTCCGGTACGGTTGCTGTTAAAATGGAAGACGGTAAAACAAGAGAAGTTCCAAAATCTGATATCGAAATTGTCGATGCAGACGTTAATGTTGAAATTGACGTTCCTGTGATAAATAATGCGTACGGGGATGAAAGTGCATCTGCTCAAGATATTAAGCAGCTTGAAGATGACCGTAACAGTTCGACCGGTAACGTGTAGTTATATTTCTTCCGGAATGTAAAAACATTCTTTGTTTAATAATTCTCTCAAATGCTCATAACAGCAGGCTTTTTGTGAAATTTGCTGATAGCTTTTTACTATTGCTATCACGTCGTCTGCTGACATTTTTATAATTCTTCTTTCCCCTTCAATGATTTTTGCCATATATTTTCTCCTTTATCTCAGACAAAATATTTTACGGCATCATTGTATGCAACTTTAAAAATATTAGCTAAATAGATTATTTATAAATGTTCATATTTAAAAAAATATTAAAAAAGGACCCCAAGAAATGGAGCCCTTTGTAAAGTTTTGTAAAATTTTACTATTTTCTTTTCTTATTATTTTTTGTATTTTTATTTGCAGCAGGTTTAATAGCTGAAACAGATTGTTTCAATTGCGCTGTAATATCGTCGCCGCCGTATAATACAACGTCTTTTGCGATAACCATATCATAGTTATTTGCAACAGCTTGTTCTCTTACTGCGTTAAGGATGTTCTGCTGAATGCTCATCATTTTTTGGTTATATTCTTGTCCGAAAGCTTCTCTCTTAACATTTAATTCTTTAGAGTATTTTTCTTCCAAAGCTTTTTTCTTATCGGCATCAGTAGCAGCTTCTACGTCTTTTCTTGCTTTTTCAATATATGAAACAAGTTCTGATGTTTTTTCCTGATTTTCTTTTCTTAAATCGTTAACTTCAGATGATGCGCTAACAACCTGTTGTACGTCAACTACCGCTATTTTTGATACACCTGCTAATTCTGACATTGCGAAATTGTTAACACCCAATCCCAACGCAAATGCAAATGCTGCAACGGCTGCAAATCTTAAACTTTTGTTCATTATTCCCTCCTTATTCCTTAAAGATTTATCTTTATATACAAATATATACACCATATGGAGTATTTTTTCAATATATTATCCTCCGGAAATGTGAACTTTTTATAAGCAACTTTACAAGAGTACAATAATTCTATATAATTAAAACTGCTGATAACAAGAATTTGCTAGTTTATGAATTTTTGTAAAAAAAGCGCAACAAAAATATAAGAAATGTTTCTATTTGTTTATTAAGTAACAAAATGGTAGTAACGAAATTATTGATTAATATACTAAATTGAAGGTGTGTAATGAAAAAGACAACAAAAAGTACAAAATTTATTAAAGCAGTTTTAGGATTAGGGACCTTAGTAGCCTTCGTGTTGCCTGCGTCCATCTCGCCTGCTTATTCTTATGATCCGGGTATGCCGGTTCCTGCAGGGCTTCGTTCAGAAGCTGAAATGCAAGGTGGTCTAAACTACAAGCATCCTGAAGATGATTTGATGTATAGACACTATCTGCAAAATGTAAACGATACATACCGTGATTACGGTGATTATGGCCGTGGCGGTAATCCGGCCAATAAAGGTGACGTTGTAAACGGTTATTCAGACAATCCGCAGCAGGGTTCTGTAAGCCAAGCTGATAATACAAGTGTTTACATTAGTACAGTTGAAGTTTCTCCGTCTGAAATTTTAGGCAGAGATGAAGTAAACAGAATCGTTCAGCCGTTAATCGGTAAAGATGTGTATATTTCTGATATTAAAGCAGCTGTTGAAAATATCAATAAATTATACGCTCAAAAAGGTTTCGTTACTGCAAGAGCATTCTTGCCTGAACAAGCCGTAGATAACGGTCACATTAAAATTGAACTTATCGAAAGTAAAGTTGGTAACGTTACGGTGTCTAACAATAAATGGACATCTGACAACTTTATTAAAAAACGTATTGAACCAAAAGAAGGTGAATTATTTGATATCGTTGAATTAGAACAAGATATCATGGAATTCAACAGATATAATGAAGGTGTAAACCTTACTGCAAACTTAAAAGCAGGTGAAAAGGAAGGTACTACTGATGTTGAATTAACAGCTCACGAAAACTTCCCGTTCCACTTGACTGCAATGATGGATAATGCAGGTCGTTATACGACAGGTCGTATCCGTGGCGGTGCAATGATAACAGCAGACAGCTTATTCCACCAAAGAGATAAATTGAGCATCGGTTCATATTTCTCAGGCGGTTCAGTCAGCCCGTTTGCTGATTATAACATTCCTGTTAACAGTAAAGACGGTCGTGTAGGTTTCATGTTCAGCTCCACAATGTCTAAAATCAGATGGGGCGATTATAAAGACTTGAACTTAAAGAGCCGTGCATTTACTTATTCATTGTACTATACTCAACCGCTTATCAGAAAACCAGGATTTGAGTTAAAGAGTTATGCTGCATTGAACTATAAACGTGCAATAACAACAATGGGTTTCTTGAAAGCATTCGGTCTTAATGACAGATTGAGTAAAGATGAAGTTACAAGTATCGATTTAGCTTTGAATATGAGAAAAGATACCAGATATGGTATTTGGTATTTGAACCAAGGTGTAAGCTATGCGGCTCCTATATTTGACCACGATTCAAATTACTTCAAGATTTTCGGTGGCGCTGTCAGATTACATGACTTCTCTCACGGCTTTATCGGTCAGTTAAGAGGTAATTATCAGGTTGTTCCTAACAACAAATATATTCCGTACATCGACCAGTTCCAGGCAGGTGGTATGGCAACAGTCAGAGGTTATGCTGAAGGTGCTATGATTGGTAAGAACGGCTTCTTCACAAGTGCTGAATTGATGTTCCCTCTAATGCCAAGACAAATTACCAGCCCAAGAAGCGGAGAAAAGATTCCGTTTATCGGAAAATTCGTAAAGGGTGCTGTATTTGCTGACTTCGGTGGTGTATTCCCGCAAGTTGATGAATATCAGTACGGTGTAGGCGGCGGTTCAGGTCACCAAGGTTCATACTTTATGGCATCTGTCGGTATGGGCTTAAGGGTTCAGTTACCGTTTGACTTAACAGGTCGTTTGTATTGGGGTTATCCTTTAATCAACAGTACATACTTTGATAGAGACAGAAAAGTTGGAAGATTCCACTTCGAGTTGACAATGGAACCAAACTTCGATGCGTTGCTTAGAAAACGTTATGTTGAAGTTAAACAACCGGCGGCTCAACCGGCTCCGCCACCGCCGCCACAACCGAAACCGGCTCCGGCTCAACCTGTTAACAACTATGATGATATTCGTCACTACGATTACTTCAATGATGGTGCAGGCGGTTCTCTATAGTAGATTAATTAATAAATTAAAAGTCCCGAGTAATCGGGACTTTTTTAATGTTATAAAATTTTTTTATTTTCTTAAGCTTTCTGTTTCTGAATACATAATCATATTAAAATCTGAGATTGTAATATTGGGGTTTTGTTTCATAAATTTTTTGACATCAAATCTTTCAAGCCACTTATCAGCTTTTTGATTTAATTTTTCATCGTCCCCGTTTTCGTTTTTTATTCTTGAAATGTATTCTCTTGTCATGTAGATAATGTCGTCTTCAGACATTATAGGGCGGCCGCCGATTTTTACTTCGTCTTGTTCATCCTCATCAAGCAAATTACGCTCAGGTTGTTTTTGTTCCTGTTGCCTTTGCTGCCCGCCATTTGTATCTGATGAGGTTGACGATTCAATTCTCCTGTTAAAAGGATTGTTAACCGAATTAAACATAATTGGATGCCTCTTGTTTATAACCGCATGCCTTAACGGTATTTTTTGAAAAAACTTTAATTAAATCCTCTAAAAATATTATATGGACATGTAATATTGTTTCATTAGACTTGCATCTTCCTCTATATTCGGACTTTCGCATACAAAAGAGCCTTTTACTCCAAATGATTTTATTGCTTTCATCAAATCTTTATAGTTCATATCGGATTCTTCAAGGTTAAGGTGTTTCTTTTCACCCTTAGCGCCGTAATCAATTCCGGCAAGATGTCCGTGAAAATTTTCTATTGCGTAATTACCGATAGAACCGAGTTTTTCAAGAATTATGCAAAACTCGTCATAGGTGTTATATTCTCCTGCCGTTCTTGCGTGGATGTGGGAAAAATCTATGCAAGGCAAGACATTGTCAAACTCTTTTGACAATGAAACAATTTCATCTATATCTCCCCATTGAGTGCCTTTTCCTGTCGTTTCAGGTCTAATCCATATGTCAACATTTTCTCTTGACAGAACTTCGTTTATTTTTTCAATTTGTGTTTTTACCTGATTGTATACGGTTTCTTTATCTTTTCCCATATAAAATGCAGCATGAAATGTTATACTGTATCCGCCTACTTCAAAAGCGGTTGCAGCTGTTTCAATAATTCTTTGGACACTTGCTTCTACTTTTTCCTCTTCTTTGGAATTGAGATTTATGTAAAACGGTGCGTGTGCCGTAATTATAAGATTACGTTCTTTAACAATATTTCTGACCTTTTCTTTTGTTTCAGGATTCATCCTTACTCCGTGTACGAACTCTAATTCCATACCATCCAGGTCCATATCTCTAATAATATCAAAGGCTTCCGGATATCCGCCTTTCCCTGTTCTTAAAGGCATTCCGGCTGTTACAAAATTCATCCTGTCAAATTTAAAATCTTTTCTCACAATTATCCCCTTTTGGAATGATTATAGCATAAAGTTTTTATTATGAAAAAGACCGGTTATAATAAACCGGTCTTTGTTTTATTTTTTTAATGAATCGTCTAGGCGAGTTTTTCCTGACTTATTAAAGTATAATTTTTCTATAAAAACCGCACGACCATTTTTAACTTCATATGAGATTACATAGCAATTTTTACTGTCAAGGGAACATGTTCCGTTTTTATGAATTGTATATAGAAAGGAAGGTTTATATTTGTTTTCGGCATTATCATATTTTGATATTTTTATCGTATTACTGTTATATAGTTCGCACTTTGAAGGGGGATTTTGTTTTTTATAATTTGCATCCATATATTCAGCTAATTCTTTTACAACTGAATCTGTGTCTGTTGCATTCTTTAAACTGTTTTTATTTGTAATGATATAAACTACAGCCTCTGCTCCGGATTTGAATTTTGAAGTTTCATTTTTTAAAAATAAAGCACCTATAATTAGCGGAAGGACTAACTGAATAATAATAAAAGTAGCTATACCGGCAATTGCCCATTTTTTCTGTACTTCTCTAAAATGATTAATATCTTTCCAATCTTTTCCTTCCCAAGCCCATTCACTGCCCTTAATTCCAAAATATATACTAATACCAATCCATACTATCGTATTTGATATAATTTTGATAATCGGTAAAAACGAAATAGCACATAATACTAAAGAAGGATGAACAACTTGTTTATAAGCACCGTTAAAAAGTCCCCATATCCAACCTAATCCAAAAGCGCCCCAATTGAACTTCTTGAGCTCTTTATAGATTTCGTTATTTGCATTTTCTAATGCTCTATTCTCTCTATATAAATCTTTCGTATCCATGTAAAACTCTCCTTTTACTTTAAACATAATTTATATAAAGGACTGTTATTTGAAGCGTCGCATCATTTTCATAGCTTTTTTCATTGCGTGTTTGCCTTGTTTGCTGTGAGGGTTAAAATTTTCTCCGTTTTGTCCGGCATGAGAAAACATTCCTTTCAGACCATTCATTCCTCGCATCATCATACGCATCTGCTCAAACTGTTTTATAAATTGATTAACCTCGCTCAAATCCATTCCGCAGCCCATAGCTATGCGCTTTTTACGGCTTGTATTTATTAAATCCGGATTGTTTCTTTCATCAGGTGTCATACTTTGAATAAAAACTTCAAATCGCTTAAACTGTTTTTCGCTTTCGTGGGTAATCATATCTTTTGCATCACGACCGATATTCAGCCCCGGAATCATGCCTAAAATGTTACCCATAGAACCAAGCATTTTCATTTGTTTTTGCATCTTTAAAAAATCATTAAATGAGAAATTATCTTTACTCATTTTTTCTTCAAGTTCGCGGGCTTGTTTTTCATCAAAAACTTCTTGAGCACGTTCAACAAGAGATACAATATCGCCCATTCCAAGAATTCTTGTTGCCATTCTGTCAGGATAAAAATCTTCTAAAGCATTGAGTTTTTCTCCTGTTCCGGTAAGTTTAATAGGTTTTCCTGTACAATATACGACACTTAATGCTGAGCCGCCCCTTGAGTCGCCGTCAAGTTTTGTTAAAACCAAACCTGTTAAACCCAATTGTGCATCAAAGTTTTCCGCAACATTTACGGCTTCCTGACCTGTCATTGCATCAATTACAAGCAATTTCTCCTGCGGATTAAACATTCTGTCAATCAGCAGCAACTCTGCCATCATATCCACATCTATTTGTAAGCGACCGGCTGTATCAAGGATAAGTACATTGTAATTGTTAGCTTTCGAGTAATCTATTGCTGATTTTACAATGTTTTGAACATCTTTGGACTCGGGTAATGTGTATACTTCCACCCCAATTTCTTGTCCTAATGTCTGTAACTGGCTGATTGCAGCGGGTCTATATACGTCACATGCAACAAGTAAAGGATTTTTACCTTCTTTTTTTAATTTAACCGCAAGTTTTGCAGAGGATGTGGTTTTACCTGCACCTTGCAGACCAAGCATCATAATTAATGATGGATTTTGCGATAAATCCAAAGGCTTTAATTCTTTTCCTAATAATTCAACAAGTTCATCGTTAACAATCTTAATCAATTGCTGTGAAGGGTTAACTCCTTGAATAATGTTTTCTCCGTCAGCCTTATCTTTAATGGCTGAAATAAATGCTTTTACTACCCTTAAATTAACATCAGCTTCAAGCAAAGCACGTCGAATTTCTCTTAGTGCATCTTGCATATTTTCCTGAGTTAACTCTTTAGAACCTGTGTTTCTTATAATATTTTGTAATTTTTCACTTAAGCTTTCAAACATAAGTTTATTTTAGCACAAAAATTCGATTATTCTATATCTTCCCAATCGCATTTTTCTGTTTCTACATAATCTCCGCCGCCGTAATCATCTGCTGTCGGTGCGTTATTGAGGTAGTCATCACATATATTTTCTTTTATAAGTTCATATACAAATGTACATAACGATGCAAAATATTTGAACAGGTTACCGCCTTCTTTATGTTGGTAGTCATTTGCTATTAAATAGTCATCATCACCGTAATCTATGCCAAAGCCGAATGAAATTTTTTGGCTGCTATAATTGTTGTTAATTTTTGTAGGCTTATAATTATCGGTTCCTATTGCAGAAATTTTCATATCCACCTCATTATTATAAAGAATTATAGTCCCTCAAGAAATTTTTATGCCAGGCGTACAGTCTAAATTTTACATAAATTTACATTATATTTTTTTTATGTTAAAAAGAAGTTATGAAGGCATTAATTCAGAGAGTTAAAAGAGCATCGGTAACAATTGAAGGCAATTTGTATTCGCAAATAGGAGCGGGTATTTTGGTGTTTTTAGGCATTGAAAAAGGTGATGAAGTTGATAATGCAAAACTCCTTTCTCAAAAACTTGTAAATTTAAGAATTTTTGAAGATGAAAATGAAAAAATGAATTTGTCGTTAAAGGATGTGAGCGGAGAAATGCTTATAGTATCTCAATTTACATTATGCGGAGATTGCAAAAAAGGTACTCGCCCAAGCTTCGACAAATCTGCTCCTCCTGATATTGCAGAAAAGCTGTATGAACAATTTGTTGAGTTTGTAAAAGAGTCGGGAATTCCGGTTAAAACGGGGAAATTCAGAGCAATGATGGATGTAGAACTTATTAATGACGGTCCTGTCACCTTTTTGGTGGAAAAATAAATTTACATCTTGATTATATTTGACATTTATGTTATAATAATTATGTTACGATATATCATTAAATTATTTACACAGAGGAATAATATTTTATTTTAGAATTTTAAATCGGTTGTACTTTAGTTTATGAAATTTATTTATTAATTAAGAGGCTTTTCAGATTATGTATGTAAACAAATGCGTCAAATGTGGTAAGGAATTTGAGACCAAAAACCCCAAAAGAGTTATATGTCCTGATTGTTTGTATCCGGATAAGAAAATGATGATTACTCCGTCAACGGATGCTCCTGAAAGTTCGAATGTTCAAGAAGCATATTCAGCCCCTGCAGAACCTATGAATGGGTATAGTACGGAAAATCAACCGCAGTTTTATAGCAGTTACAGTGCCGGTGAAGGTCGTCCAAGACCACAACAGCGTCCGTATAATCAACAAGGCGGTTATAATCAAAATCGTCAAGGCGGCTATAACCAAAGACGCGATAATCAAGGCGGGTACAATAGAGGCGGTTATAATCAAAATCGTCAGGGTGGGTATAACAGAAATAATTTCCATAATAACAGACCTCCTCAAGGTGGCGGTTTTAATAACAGAGGCGGATTTAATAACAGACGCCCTATGAATCGTAATAAGGCGCCAAAGCAGTTGCTTGTAAGTAAGGAGCAATTAGAACAAATTGAATTATTATATAAGGCAATGTTACCGTTGCCAAATCCGGATGCTCATGAAGTTATCGGTGAAAAAATCGGTTTAGAGCCAAGAAAAGTATTTTTTGGAATTAATCTTGTAAGACAAAAGATGATGCTTCCGAAATTACCATTCCCTAAACGTAAATTAGCGATTACTCCGGATCAATTGTTCGCTATAAAGAATCTTTATGAACCGTTGTTGCCGCTTCCTCCGATAGGATGCCATAAGATTATTGCAGCCCAATTAAAAATGGATGAGTGGCGTGTTCACGTAGGTATAGGTTTAATCCGTTCTCAAATGGGTTTACAGCGTTGGAATCAGGAAAGAGATGATGCTCCTGAAGAATTCAAAAAACAGGCTGCAGAGGCTCAATCTGATGATGAAACTGTTGAAAAACCAAAACGCGGCAGAAAAAAGAAGACTGAAGAAACTCCTGAAGAATAGTTATGGAAAAATATATTTCGGTTGGTAAAATTCTTAATTTTCACGGAATTAAAGGAGAGGCAAAAGTCGGTTTTACACAAAGTCAAGCTGATTTTGTGCTGGGTTTGGAACAGGTCTTTTTTAAGAATGGCAGTGAATACCTTCCTGTGAATGTTGAAAATGTGCGTATTCATAAAAATTATGCGCTGTTTAAATTCGAGGGCATAAATTCAATAGATGATTTATTGCCGTATAAGGGAGCGTTATTATTTGTTGAAGAAAGCTATATAAGAGAAAGTCTTGACGAAAACGAATATCTGATAGATGAACTTGTCGGGTTAAGCGTATACGATGAGGACGGAAAAAAGTTAGGATTTGTAGTTGGGGTTTCTAATAATGGGGCTAACGATTTATTATCGGTTAAAACAAATTCTAAACACATCTGTCTTGTCCCTTTTGTTGAGGCAATTATTAAAAATGTTGATATTCAGGAAAAATCTATTGTAATAAACAACATAGAGGGGTTGTTGGAATGAAATTTGATATAATGACATTGTTTCCTGAAATGGTCGAGAATTATTTTAAATTTAGCATACTTAAGCGCGCTATTGATGCTGACGTTATAGAAATTTCAACGATTAATCCAAGAGATTACACCGAAAATAAACATAAAAAAGTCGATGATATCCCGTATGGCGGCGGAGCCGGTATGGTTTTGATGGCGCAGCCATACGTTGATGCATATGAAGATATTATAAAATCAGATAATTGTGTTACGGTTATGCTTTCTCCGCAAGGGGAACCGCTAAATGATGAATTGGTAAACGAATTTGCTCAATATCAGCAAATGATTTTGTTGTGCGGACATTATGAAGGATTTGATGAAAGAATTCGTGATATTATAAAACCAAAAGAAGTATCCATAGGTGACTTTGTTTTGACAGGGGGAGAGCTCCCCGCATTATGCTTAATTGATGCTGTTAGTCGAAAAATTGAGGGAACATTGGGTAAAATTGAGTCGGCGGATGAAGACAGTTTCTCAAACGGTTTATTGGAGTACCCGCAATATACAAGACCTAGAGAGTATAGAGGATTAAAAGTGCCGGACATTCTGTTAAACGGTAACCATAAAGAGATAAACGAATTTCGTCTGGAACAATCAATTGAGCGTACAAAAGAACGTCGTCCTGATTTGTACGAAAAATACAAAAATAATTTTTAATATTTGCCTTGGCATGGTGTTGCAATCGTTAAATTTTAGCGTTACAATTTTTTTTGTATGAGGATTTATTATTATGTCTAAAGGGATATTTGTTACAGCGACCGGTACTGATGTTGGGAAAACTTTTGTGTCGGCACTTTTGGTTAAAAAATTAAGAGAAGAAGGCTTCAATTGCGGATATTATAAACCGGCATTGAGCGGCGCTGAAGTAATCAACGGAGAAGTAGTTCCCGGTGATTGTGCATATGTAAAAAAGGTTGCAGGATTACCTGAATCCGCTATGGATTATTTGTCATACTGTTTTAAGCCGGCAGTATCTCCTCATTTGGCTTCTCAAATGGAGAACAATCCTATCAAATTAGAGAAAATCAAAAAGGATTTTGAAATTATTAAATCTAAATATGATTACGTAGTAGTCGAAGGTGCAGGCGGAATTGTTTGTCCTATGGATTTGTCTCAAGATAAACCGTTTCTGATTTCCGATATTGTAAAAGAATTAGGATTGGATGTTGTGGTTGTTGCTTCTGCACTGCTGGGTTCAATTAATGATGCTGTTACAACTGTTGAATATACTAAGAACCTTGGGATTAATATTAAAGGTATTATCCTAAACAAGTATGATGAAAATGATTTTATGCAGCGAGATAACAAAATTCAAATAGAAAGGCTGTCAAAAGTCCCTGTTATAGCTGATGTAAAGCTTAGTGATAGTAATATAGATATAGAAAAAGATAAATTATTAAAAATTTTCAAGGAGATATAAATGAAAACTTGGAGTGAAAGAGATTTAGAATATATTTGGCACCCGTGTTCCCAAATGAAAGATTATGAAGAATTACCTCCGATAGTTATAGATAGAGGTGAGGGTATATATCTTTATGATGTTGACGGAAATCGTTACGTTGATGTTATAAGTTCCTGGTGGTGCAATTTATTAGGTCATTGTAACCCTAAAATTAATGAGGCAATAAAGAAACAGGTTGATGAACTTGAACACGTTATTTTTGCTAATTTTTCAAATAAAAGAGCAATTGAATTATGTGAAAAATTGATGAAAGTTTTGCCAAAAGGTTTATGTAAATTCAATTTTTCGGATAACGGATCTTCTTCAATTGAGTCAAGTATGAAGATGAGTTTTCAATATCATCAGCAAGTCGGGCACATAAAAAAAACAAGATTTATGGCTCTGACGGATGCTTATCATGGAGAAACTATAGGTGCATTGTCTATTGGGGATTGTGATTTATATACCAAAATTTACAAACCCTTGCTGATGGATATTGTGCGAGTTAAGGGGCCTGATTGTTACAGATGTCCTTACGGTAAATGTAGAGATAATTGCAGTTGCGAGTGTTTCTGTGAAGCAGAAAAAACATTCGCTGAATTTGGAGATGAAACTTGTGCAATTGTTGTAGAGCCGCTGTTACAAGGTTCTGCCGGCATGAAGATTTATCCGCCTTTATATTTGAAGAAGCTCCGTGAAATATGTGATAAATATGATGTTCATATTTTAGCTGATGAAATTGCAACAGGATACGGACGTACAGGGAAATTCTTTGCATTTGACCATGCCGGCGTTTCCCCTGATATTATGTGTTTGTCAAAAGGTTTGACAGGCGGTTATATGCCCATGTCGATTGCTGTTACTACTCAAAAAATTTATGATGCTTTTTATGCTGATTATAATACGGGTAAAGCATTTATGCACTCTCACACTTATAGCGGTAATCCTCTGGCATGTTCAGCTGCTAACGCTGTATTGGATATTATGGCTGACGGTACGGTGTTAAAAACCGCAAACGAAAATGCTGTATACTTTAATAACTTGCTGAAAGAAAAATTTGCAGATCACAAATACGTTGGTGAAATTCGTTCGATTGGTTTAATTAATGCAATAGAGCTTGTTAAAAATCCTCGGACAAAAGAACCGTTTGATTACACAAAACGGTACGGCTATCAAATTTATAAAAAAGCGCTCAAAAAAGGTGTAATTCTTCGCCCGCTCGGTGATGTAATTTATTTTAACCCGCCGCTTATTATTGACAGACAAACTATGAACTTTGTAGCTGATGTTGCGTATGATTGTATTAATGAAGTTTTAAGGTAGGGCATGCTTTTCATGTTTTATGTATAATTGTTTTATACAGAAAAGAGGGTTATATGAGCAGATTTTTTGGAATTTTAGGTATAGTTTTTATATTTTTACTGGCGTATTTAATGTCGAATAATAAAAAAGCTATTAATCTGAAAACCGTCGGAACGGGATTCGCTCTTCAAGTTTTGCTTGCGGTGTTTATTTTTAAAGTACCGTTCGGACGTGCTCTGTTTATGGAAATAGGGGTGCTAATCCAAAAAATTCTTGATTTTGCAAAAGAAGGCGGATCCTTTGTTTTTGGCCCTTTACTTGATAATGTTAAGTTGGAAATTTTTGGGCAAGGTTCAAATATTTTTGCCTTGCAGCTTATATGTTCATTAATATTTATGATGATTCTTGTAAATATTCTCTATTACTACGGAATTATGCAGAGAATTATTCCGATTTTCGGACGTGCAATGAACAAATTGATGTCCGTTAGTGGTGCCGAAGCGTTATCCAATGTCGCAAGTGCCTTTGTCGGACAAATTTCTGCTCAAATTATGATTAGGCCATATCTTGCTAAATTAACCCGTTCTGAGTTGTTAGCTTCTATGGCCGGCCGTATGGCATCTATTTCCGGTGCTACTTCGCTCTTTTCAT
>ODAI010868248.1_pt1 | contig 22056 bp, 15 predicted proteins | sample 1539321 | NCBI WGS metagenome assembly ODAI01 (sample SAMN02144231, study PRJEB22623) | gut metagenome | biome: sheep rumen | host: Ovis aries | place: New Zealand | reverse complement strand
GACAGTTGTATGGAACGGACCTATGGGCGTATTCGAGAACCCGACACTCGCAGCAGGCACTATCGCCGTTGCAAAGGCACTCGGCGACAAAGACGCTACTACTATCATCGGCGGAGGTGACTCTGCAGCAGCTGTTATCCAGCTCGGCTTCGCTGACAAGATGAGCCACATCTCCACCGGCGGCGGCGCTTCCCTTGAATACCTTGAGGGCAAGGTACTCCCCGGCATCGACGTTATCGCAGACAAATAATTCACGCATCATTATGGGGCGGCGGTCATCTGCCGTCCCATTTTTGTAAGGAGAGTAGTCAAAATGCTGACAATGCTTGCTAAAAGTGCCTCTGACGGACTTGGAGCACAGGGAATAATCGGAATGGTGCTCGTCTGCACGGGAATGGGGCTTATATATTTCGGCATAAAGATAATGCAGGGGTATGAGCTTTTTCCTAAGGAGAACTCTCAGAACATACCCAAAGAGGACAACTATGTTCCGATAAAGGCAAAGGTGCTCCAGAAGAAAAGACAGAAGCTGCCTGCCCTTGACGGCGGTGAGCCGCGCATCTTTGTGCAGTGGAAGATAGGGTATGAGGTAAACGGAGAGAAATACGACCAGATAGTTGATGACAGCGGTCTCAAAAAGGGCGACTTCATCGACATAAAGTATGACCCCGAAGACCCTTCAAGGTTTTATGTTGACAGTGCCTCTGAGGCCGAAGCTCAGGACGATGAGGAGGAGAGCGTTCCCGAAAAGGAAGGACATCCCTTCGGCTATGCAGCCCTGGGGCTGGGGCTCATCATCATCGCACTGGGAGTTATACTGGTGATATGATAAGCTGACCGATGCTAAGGCGTCGGTCTTTTGTTTATTTGAAATGAGTGTTAATTTGACGCGATTTTGATTGACAGGCTAAAGAAAATGTTGTATAATATGATAGACGAACTGTATTCAGTCAAATTTTCTATGAAGGAGTTTTTATTATGAACAAATCTTTGAGAAAAGCCATCATTGCCGGCAACTGGAAGATGAACAAGACAAGACCTGAGGCTAAGGAGCTGCTCGAGGCTATCAAGCCGCTGGTAGCTAACGCTGAGGGCAAGGTAGAGGTCATCGCTTGTGTTCCTTTCACTAACCTTGAAACTGCAGTCGCTGCAACAGAGGGCTCAAACGTTAAGGTGGGCGCAGAGAACGTTCACTTTGAGAAGAGCGGCGCCTTCACCGGTGAGATCAGCGCTGATATGCTCGTTGAGGTCGGCGTTGAGTACGTTGTTATAGGCCACTCCGAGAGAAGACAGTATTTCGGTGAGACCGACGAGACAGTAAACAAGAGAACAAAGGCTGCCCTTGCCGCAGGCCTCAAGCCTATCGTTTGCGTAGGCGAGCTCAAGTGGGAGCGTGAGTGCAACATCACTGAGGAAGTTATCTCCCGTCAGATAAAGCTCGATCTCTGGGACGTTACAGCTGAGGAGCTCAAAAACGTTGTTATAGCTTATGAGCCTGTATGGGCTATCGGCACAGGCCTTACCGCAACTCCGGATCAGGCTGAAGAGGTATGCGCATTTATAAGAGCTACCCTTGCTAAGCTTTACGATCAGGCTGCCGCTGATGCAGTTACCATTCAGTACGGCGGTTCTATGAATGCAGGCAACGCAGCTGAGCTGCTTGCAAAGCCTAATATCGACGGAGGACTTATCGGCGGCGCTTCACTGAAGGCTCCTGATTTCAATACTATCGTTCAGGCTGCCGTTGAGGGCTGATTTCAAGGACATTTGCTTCGTTCAATAAGTTAAAAGAGTGTGATCGCTGTGGCTGCTGAGACAACTGTAAAAACAGAAGATACTGCCGAAGAGCAAAAGCGCGAAATAAAGATCGTAACGGGTGTTTATGAGGAAAGACCCATTCGCCCGATGAGACGTGTTCTCGATATACCGATCGGCGGAGCGCTTATGCTGATGCCGGTATTCGGTCTCGGCGCGTATATATTCTTTATGCTGCCGGTCAGCGGCTTCGGGCTGGTGTATATTGTGGTGCAGTGGCTTCTGAACCGTAAGGAGCCGGGCAGAAAAAGGCTCATAGTGTCTATGGTGATAAGAGTGCTCGCGGTAATAGTTATTGCGGCGGCAATCGCGCTGCTGACGGACGCGGGCAACTCGAAGAAGAGCCTTTACAAGGCAAAGCTCACACTGTATATGATGGGAAACTACGGCAAGAAGATCAAGGAGCTCGACTTCATACCGGATACCCTTCCCGAAAGCTGCAAGGGCTTCAGAATGGAGCTCGTTTCAAAAAAATGGGGCAGCAAGGAATACGGCAGCGTAAGGATACGCTTCATTGCCGATAAAGAAGGGCGCGAGGAGCTGAAGCAGACCGCTCTGAAAGAGGGCGGCGAGGAGTGCTTTGAGGGTGACTTCATTTACACCAAGCTTGAAGCCTACTGCGACAGCATAGGTCAGAAAATGAGCGGCGCCGAGGTATATGCCGTAGGAGAGCAGAAAAAGCATTCTCCCTCATTCCTGATAAATTCACGAACGGGGCTTTGTGTAATATTCTGGTGAGAACACCGAAACAGTTTTTTACTCTGCCTTGGCAGGGAAAATATATGAAACGAAAGGAATTATAATTATGAGCATGAAACTGGTACTTATCCGTCATGGTGAGAGCGAGTGGAACAAGGAAAACAAGTTCACCGGCTGGACTGATGTTGAGCTTTCCGAAAACGGAGTTGAAGAGGCTAAGAAGGGTGGAAAGGCACTTAAAGAGGCAGGATATGACTTTGATCTTTGCTACACTTCATATCTCAAGAGAGCTATTCACACACTTAACAATGTTCTGGCAGAGCTTGACAGAGAATGGCTTCCTGTTGTAAAGAGCTGGAAGCTCAACGAAAGACACTACGGAGCACTGCAGGGTCTGAACAAGAGCGAGACCGCCGCTAAGTACGGCGAGGAGCAGGTAAAGATCTGGAGAAGGTCTTTTGATATACCGCCAATGGCTCTTACAGAGGATGATGAGAGAAACCCTGCAAAAGATCCGAAGTACAGAGATGTAGATCCTAAGGAGCTTCCTCTTCAGGAAAGCCTGAAGGATACTATCGCTAGGGCTGTTCCTTACTTTGAGGAAGAGATCAAGCCTCAGATGAAAGCAGGCAAGAGAGTAATTATCGCAGCTCACGGCAACAGCCTGAGAGCACTTGTAAAGTATTTTGACGATCTCAGCGACGAAGAGATCATCGGTGTAAACATTCCTACCGCTATCCCGCTGGTTTATGAGTTTGACGATGATTTCAATGTGATCGGCAAAGAGTATCTTTGTGATCCTGATGAGCTTGCTGCCAAAATGGCAGGCGTTGCAAATCAAGGCAAAGCAAAATAAAAAGATAATGAAACACCTCCCACTTAGATAGTGAGAGGTGTTTTTTTGTGCGTTAGTTTATTTGTATTCAACTCTTTCGACCTTGTAGCCGTCCTTTTCAAGCAGGGCGAGTATGCCGTCATCTCCTATATAATGGGCAGCACCCACAACAAAGAATACGTTCTTCCCTTCGGAAAGCAGCTCCTTTATACACTCCTCCATGCCTGCGTTTCTGTCTACAAGCATTTGCTTGTTGTATTCATCATAAATGGCAAGGTCATCGTCTGAAAGGTCTTCGAGCTCTTCCTCCTCGGAATCGTCAAGCGCTTCAAAATCACCGGTGCGCCATGCCTCATGCATATCTGTCAGCTGATCTGCCGTATCCTGAGGAGTGTAGTCCTCCAGCGACCTGAAAAGAAAATCATAGATCTCATCGGAAAAGCCCAGCAGCATATCCATCTGGAACTCAACGCTCTCAGCTTCATAGATCTGTTTTCCGCTCTCATGTGCAAGCGTCAGCAGATAGCCGTCAATGCCCTTGTCAGCTTCAAGGCCTGAGAGCTGCAGCCCGACCTCTTCAACTAAACTGTCAACAGCCCATGCCTTCATTTTCTCCAGCATCGAGATATCATAGGCCGTTCCGTCGAGATACTTTTTGAGCGCCTCATAGCCCTCCTCCGAGATATGATCCTTCAAAGTCGTACCGTCATTATAATATGCGTCCTTAAGGATCGCAAAGCTCATCTGCACGGATTCCTCTGACTGTATATCACATTCCACAGCCAGTATATCTGCGCTGTTGTACCTGTCCATTATCTCATTAGGGAGAGGATAATCATCGGCAGTGAGGGCGTGCATAGAGCCCAGCAGCGTGATCTCATGGCCCTCGTCATCGGAAACGGTCCACATTGCCGGCGTTATATCGGCGGTGTCATCGGGTCCAGGGTCTGCCGTTGAAGATGCGCTCTCCTCAGGCTTGCTTTCGGGAGCGCTTGAAGATCCTGCCTTGCTTTCGCTCTCAGGCACGGAGCTTTCATCTGCCGCTGCTTGCGAAGATGAACTGGTCTCCGCCTTTGACACCGAAGAGTCAGGTTCGTTCTCGGTGCAGCTGCCAAACATTGCTGCACAAAGGCAAACGGATATGCACATACAAAGCAATTTTTTCATAATTGTCTCCTCTGTTATTTATCTGTTTTGTATCATAGTTATCACATCGGTCAGGGCTCTGGCTGCCTTTGCGTGGGTCTTTGCTGTCGGGTGATAGTTTGCCGCATAGCCGTCAAGCTCACCGTTCTGAGGCGTGAAGTGCAGGAGAGTTATGTTCCTGTCGCCGGTTTCTTTCGTAAAGTCATCAACTGCCCTTTCAAGCGCCGGGAACAGGTTGTCTCCCATTATGCCGAGAGAACAGATGATGTGAGCATCAGGGTTATGCTTTCTCACAACGTGAAGAAATTCTGTATACTTGGTGGAATAGAAATTCTGCCTGCCCTCGTCATTTGTGCAGTAGCTGTCATCGTTAGTGCCGAGGTTTATCACGATTATATCAGGTACATAGCGCCTGAAATCCCAGTCGATGTCCATAGGCCTTATCCCGCCGAAGCTGCCTATCGAGAAACCGTAGCTCTCATAGAAGGTCGGCACGAGCTGATCCTCATGTCTGGTTCCGTCATCGCTATAGCCGCTGATAATGCCGTAGCCGCTGAGAGAGAACATAGAGTAATCATAGCCGAGAGCCTGCGCAGTTGTGAAAGCATAGCCCTTGGTAACGTCCTCGGTCTCGGTGAGGAAGGGGTGAAGCTCGTCCTCATCGTCAACACCGTAGCCGCAGGTTATGGAATCCCCTATGAATTCGATCCTGTGGGCTTTGTCGGCAGTGGGCGTGATGCTGTCATCGTCATCTGCAAGGATAGGCTTTATGCCTACACTGCCCATAGCGCACTCTGAAAGCTTGATTATCCTGACCACGCACTCTCCGTCAGGAGACACGGTCACGGTCTTGAACTGCTGATCGAAAAGCAGGTCATGCTCACGCTTGCCGTTTATGTATACAGCTGCCCTTGCAAAGTCCTTGCGCTCACCCTCATATACCTCATCGGCACAGAGTGTGATCGTAAGCCCCTTGCCGCTGAACTGAAATTCAACACCTGAGCCTGACATTCCCAGCCACAGAGTATCATCATTCATGTATACTCTGCCTATAAGCTTCATATTCGTGGAATCGGCGATTATTTTTTTCATAGTATCACCCTTTTTAATTATTTCACAGTCTATTATAGCACGGTTTGCACATATTGTAAAGCTTTTTATCCGTCAGAGCTCAACTGCCCTGCCGAGCCAGAACGAATATATACAGCAGCCCTTAACGGGGGAGTCCAGCAGGAGACCGAAGGCTGCCTTATAGAGATCGAGCTGAACACTGTATTTCGTTATCTCGCTCTCGTTCTTGAAGCGGTCTGTTTTATAGTCTACGATGATATACTCTCCGTTCTCCTTGAAGATACAGTCAGCTATACCCTGCAGCATCGAGCCATCTGACAGGTACTGCTCATACCTTCCATAAAGCTCAAGATCATCAAATGCGACCAGGAACTGCTTTTCTCTCATTATCTCATCAGATCTCTTCATTCTGAGATATAGATCAGATGAGAAGAATTTCTCAAGTGCATCTACATAAACTCCCGATGCTTCCTTGCGTGAGAAATATCCCTCCTCGGTCAGCCTGTCAAGCTCGCCGCGCACGCTCTGCTCTGCCTTTGCATAGTCGGCGACCTCCATAAACTTATGAGTAAAGGTTCCCTTCTCCGCAGCCGAGAGCTCATCGTTCTCATCATCGAGCCTTGGAAGGTTCGGGAAGAAATCCTCGGTGATACCGTGAGATCTCTCATGCTCGGCAGAAACGATCTCGGTGACGGTCATCTTTGATGCTGCCTGCACCTGAGAGGACAGGTGTTCAAGATCTGCGTCTGCACGCTCTTTAAGCTTTCTCAGCAGCTCATTATCGGGAGAGGGTTCTTGCTTTTTATCGCCTGTCTGTACATCGGGATAATTGCCGCTTCGCGAGAGGTCTGTAAAGATCAGGTCAGGGTCCTGCCCGGTAGACTTCTCAATGCCGACATCGGAAAGGCCGAACCAGTATTTAACGTCCTCACAGCTATGCAACCTGAACAGAGAGATAAGCACCCAGTCAAGCATTGAATTTGCATCACTTACGATATCTGAGATATCCCGCCTGCCGGCAAGTGATGATATGTACTGCCGCTTGCGATTAAGTGCCTGCTCAAAGCTCTCGTTGGACTTATACGTCGGGGCACAGCACAGAAACAGCTTCTCCTTAGCCCTTGTGCAGCCGACATACAAAAGCCTGAGCCTTTCGCTCTTCTCATCAAGTATGGTGTGCTTTCTGAGGTAGTCATAGTAAATGCTCTTTTTCATTATCCTCTGTCTCTCCGCCAGGAAGCGGAACGCACAGCCAAGCTCATTATGCATAATGGCGGCATCGCTGACCTTATCAAAGGCTCTGTCAAGGTCGGTCAGGAAAACGAACGGAAATTCCAGTCCCTTTGATGCGTGATAAGTTTTCACGCAGACGCTGTCTATACCCTGAGAGGCCGTCACTGCCTTGCTGAATGCAGACTTATTCGCGGAAACCGAATCTATATATCTTAAAAAGCCCGTCACGCCCTCAAGACTGTTTTGCTCATACGCGGCAGCATACTGCAGCAGCAGCCTGAGATTTGCGCGCTTTTTATCTGCATCAAGATACAGTGAGGTTATGCCCATAAGGTCAGTAAGATCATAGATCTTCTTTATCAGACCCTCCAGAGACATATCCATTGACATAAACCTGAGCTTAGTGATGAGCCTGTAGGCATAGGTGCATTTTTGCTGCAGCACCTTATCTCCCAGATCGATATAGTCAGTCTCCTTATCGTGGGAGGAGCTTTTCTCTTTATCGGTGCCGAGGATTATCTGCCAGTAATGCTTTGTGGGCTCAGCGCGGGTGGAAAGGGCAGAAAGGTTCGCTGCCTCCTCGGGGGTAAAGCCCAGTATCGGTGAGAGAATAAGCGCCGCAAGAGAAATATCGTTCATGGGGTCATCTATCACTCTCAGCATATCGAGCACAAGAGATATCTCTCTCGAGCGCAGGTAGCCGTCGGTATCCTTTGAATAGACCCGGAGGCCTGCTGCTTCAAGCGCCGCGGCCGCTGCCTTTATCTCCGAATTTGTCTGCGCAAGGATACAGAAGTCTCCTGCCGTACAGGGTCTAGATTTGCCGTTTTCAAAGACAGGCTCTTTATCATCGAGCATTTTTTTGATGATAAGTGCTGTCTCATAATTCTCGCGGCTGAAGCCGTACTTTTTCTTGAATTCAGGTGCATTGTCAACGAAATACACCTCGGCAGGACACAGGCGCTCATCATAAGCCGCGCCCTGCACGAGCTTCTGGCTGTCGTCATAGTTCACACCGCCGCAGTCCTCAGTCATCAGTGAAGAGAACGCAAAGTTGACATAGTCGATGACCTCTCTGCGGCTGCGGAAGTTGCGGTTAAGGTTCACAGCTTCAAGCTGAGATGCGTTATCGGGGCTGTTTGCGTCTTTTTCGGTCTTTATGAAAAGCTCTGGATCAGACAGGCGGAACTTATAGATAGCCTGCTTTACATCACCAACGACAAACACATTTTTACCCATTATCCTCAGGTCGTCCGTGTCTGAAAGCGCCCTGAACACAAGCTCCTGCAGGTCGTTCACGTCCTGGAACTCATCTATGAAGATGACCTCATAAAGGCGGTTAAAGCGTATCTCCTCGGCAAGCTCTGTCCTCACAAGCTCACCGTTTTCAAGCGTTACAAGAAGCTCCTTTGCCATAAGCTCAGCATCGGAAAAGGTGATGCCGTTTCGCTCGGTCTTTTCCTGCATCGCTATATCGTCTATCATACTGCAAAGCTTTGCCAGCGCCGAGAGTATATCGCGGTTTATGAGCATATTTTCAGTTAGTATCTCCTCAGTGAGAAGAAACATATCCTTAATCGCGGTGATACAGTCCCTGAAGCATTCTCTTTCATTCTTCGCAAGAGAGTGCTTTTCTTTTATCAGTGCCTGCAGGTCTTCTTCAAGGGCTTTGAACACCTTTGATGTGGAAGCCACAGGTTTGAGCCTGTCAGGCGATGCGTCAAGCTCAGCAATACCGTCGATATCCCTGTCCTTCACCAGTGCGCTGAGCTTTTTCAAAAGGGCGCGGTCGCTCTCGGCATTTTCATAAAGCTTGGTGTAGTCACTTAGTATTATCAGGTCGTCGCTGTACTGAGTGTACTGCTCAAACAGTTCATGGTGCTGCTTTGCTTTTACAAGAAGCTGCTCTGCCTTTTCAAAGCGCTCATCCATAAGCTTATCGAAGAGGTCTCTGTCGATAAAGTTATTTATAGCTTTCTCTAGCCAGTCCTCACGGAAAGGGAGAGACCTGAAAAACTTATAAAACGAAAATATGACATCGGCAAGCTGCTTCTGAGAAAATGCTGACATAAGAAGCTCATACTCATCGGGAGATGTCCTGCAAAGCTCCTGCAGGGCTTCATCGCGTGAGCGCTCGTAGATAAGAGTCTGAACGTTTTCTTCAAGCACAGTGAGGCCGCCGCTCAGATCAAACATATTTATGTTGCTCTTTACAAGATCAAGGCAGAAGGAATTTATCGTCGATATCCTTGCGAGCTGCAGAAGGTTCTGCTGCTGCAGGAGCCACTTGTTTTCAGGGTCCTGCTTTATCTTCTCGGCAAAGGCTGCCGAGAGCTTTTCCCTCATCTGGGCGGCTGCATCATTTGTAAATGTAACGGCAAGGAGTCTGTCAGCAGGTATCTTTGAACTTTCATCGCTGAGAAGCTGTATCATCCTTTCGATGAGCACTGCTGTTTTTCCGCTTCCGGCTGCCGCTGAAACGATAAGTCCCTTTCCTCTTGCCTCAATAGCGTGCTGCTGTTCGGGCGTCCAGTTTACGGCCGATTCACTCATTGTGCTCACCCTCCTTTGCTATCCTTGACAGTTCCTCTCTGAAAAGCGCGTCATATACCTTGTCGTCTGTGTTGATGGCGCTGTCGCGGTTGATAAGGCCGCAGATGCCGGCATAATCGCAGTTGGTGCAGGTGTTGTCGAGAGGTCTTGCACTTATCCTGCCGCCTGACAGGTCGCACCCGAACTGCACGATCTTGTTTTTGGCAAAGATCCTCAGGGCGGTAAAGCCCTCGTTCGTTACAGCGCCCTCATCTATGCCGGTCTTATTCGATATCTTATACGGCACATAGGCATAAGAGGAGCTCTCATTATATGCCCGCAGAACGTTTTCGCTGTCGACTGTTCTGCCCTCAGGCTTGAAGGATTCGAGGAGCTTTTCTTTTGTCTTGTCAATGTCGATGTAAGCATTGGGAGACTGTGCTATCTTTTTCTTCAAAGGCTTGCCGAAGATATAATACATAACTCCTGCCTGACGGATATGCTCTTTAGGCTTATCGAATATCCCGTCAGATTCAAGCAGCCCTGTGAGATAGACGAACATCTGCAGATTCAGCCCGTGATAAAGCTTAGAATACCTGAACGAGGTCTTGCTGCCAGTTTTATAATCTATAACGCGCACATACATCTCGCCGTCCTGTTCATAAACGTCGGCTCTGTCGATAGTTCCACCGAGTATGAGCTTTTTGCCGCTGCCGCAATCTATCTCAAACTGCTTTTCGGCATCATCGAGCTTATACTCAACGAGCTTCGGCCTGAACTTTGAGCCGCCGAGCTCGTCTCTTACAAACAAGGCTATCTCGTAGGAAGCGTCTTCAAGCTGATGCACGATATAGTCGAAGTCGGCAGGCTTTGCATAGTCTCCTCCGAGCTCCTTATCAATATAAGCCTTTACCTCTTCTTTCACACGCTGCAAAAGCTCTTCGTCACTCATCGCAAGCAAAGCGCCGGCAAAGCCCAGCTCTTCACTTCTGTCGGAAACTATATGCTCAAGCATGGAATGGATGAGCAGACCCTTGTTTGCTGCGCTGACAGTCTTTTTTGAAGGCGCACGGAGAGAGAGCCCGTACTTGCAGAAATACGAGAACGGACACTTGAAGTAGGTCTCCAGCTGGGTAGGTGATATGTACAGTTTGCCGCTGTTGAAAAACAGCTTTTCGGCAGCCTTTTGTGGAAGGCTGTAGTGGCCGTCCTCATGGATATCCCTGTTGGCGTCGAGCCTGCCGCGGTATTCATCAGACATACTGAGCAAAGCCCTGAGAGTTTCTGTAACGGTATCTCTCGAAGCTATGCTCTCCAGATATTTATAATAGGCGCTGCGGTAATTTGCTACATAGCTCTCAGCAGGCAGCAGAGACGCATTTATATTTATGCCGCTGCCGAACATCGCCTCTGCCTCCGAGACCAGCACCGAGGGTCTCTTTGAGTTTCCCAGAAGGTCGGTCCTGGTATAGAGGATATAAAGCTTCTCTATCGGCAGAGTGAGCGCATTGTAGCAGGTGAGCTTTTCGCTCTGGAACTGTGCCCTCGCACTCTGCCCCAGATAAATGCCCTCCTCCTTTTCAAGGAGCTGTTTTTCGTGCTCCGTAATCAGTTCTCCGGAAGATACATTTGCCGGAAAAACTCCGTCATTGACCTCAGCCGCAAACACCGTGCGTGCAAAGCCCGTTCTCGAATGACCCGCCTGACAGAGAAGGACACAGTCAAGCTTCTGCGGCGGCTTTGAGACCTTTATCCCTGAAAGCATTATCCTGAAAAGGTCTGAATATCTTCTCAGTGACATCGGCTCGTCGCCCACATAATCATATATCGTCTTCACAGCGCTCAGAGAGCTGCTCCACAGCTGCCTGAAGCCGCGTGCAGCTTCAAGGGCATTTTCGCTGTCAGTTTCGCCTGCGCGGTGAAATACAGAATAGGTCTGCGAGGTGAATTTAATGTCGCGGAAAAGGTCATAGAGCGCCTTTGAGATAAGTGCCGCAGTGGGCTCCTCACCAATTGCAGCCTTGAATTTGTCAAACGGCTCTATCACTGATCTTCTGAGCACATTCAGTCTGGCAAGCTGCTTCGGTGTAAGTCCTCCGGCCGCTGCAAAATCACTGTTCCAGAGCGACTTATCTATATCCCATATGTAGCAGTACTGCTCAAGGTCATTGACCTCCAGCTCCTCCATAGGATAGAGAGGGGACTTTATCAGCTTCATTATATTGTCGGTGGAATACTCCTTCGTGAGCAGGCACCTGAACACCGCTATCATATACCTTACCACCGATGAGGTCTCAGCATTTGTGCCCTTATCTGTGAAATACGGTATCTCATAGCGCTCAAATGCACTCTCCATAGCTGATGAGAACTGAGACATATCCCTTACTGCTACTGCAATATCACTGTATCTGTGAGACTTTTCTCTCACAAGCCTTTTTATCTCACTGCAGATATAGTCAGCCTCTTCAAAGACATCTGAGGCAGTGACCGTATGAACGGCTCCTGCTTCTCCGACGTAAGGAGCCTTACTGTAATTGTACAGATTTTTGGATAGATATAACAATTCAGGAGAAACTCCCTGCGCATCATCACAAAGAACAAAGCGGCTCTCCTTGCCGTGAGCCTCCGCGAGCTCGCAAAGGCGTTCTCTGGTGCGGACTGTATCATAAAACGGGTGCGCATGATAACGCCTTACACAGTCCTCATCTATCACAAGTGATACGGTGACCGAGCGGCTCTGGGCTATGCAGCTTTCAAGAAGCTTGTACTCATCAAACGTAAAGCCCGAGAACGAATCCACAAAAACAGTCTTCCCGAGGAAATAGCCGTGCTCCCTTGCCTGAACGCACGCCTTTGAAAGCGCCGAGACAGAATCCGTCATCTCGCGCTGTTCAAGCTCATTCAGGTAAGCTGAATAGATAAACGAAAGGTCAGAAAGCTTTCCGCCCAACGCGCCCCCAAGCTTTTCGGCAGCGGCGCTCATCATCTCAGGCGTGACGCCGCTCTCCCGAAGCTCCGCTATAAGCGCCTTGCACTCTCTGATAAAGGCAGGCTTGTCAAGCTCCCTTTTATAGAACCTTACCGACTTTGCCTTCGCAAGTGCTCTCACCGCCTTGTACATCAGCACCGTCCTCACATGGTCGTCAGAGCTCTGCCCTGCACCGCCGTATTCCTTGGCCAGCAGCTCGCTCAGACGGTTGAAGCCTGCCGTTCTTATCGAATTGAAAAGCCTTGCCCCCACATAGTCATATACCTTTTTATCAAACTCAAAGGAGAACTGATCCGGTATGATGCAGAGCACGTCCTCACCGTTTCCGGCAGCTGCCCTTATCTTTTCGAGCATCACGAGCTCGCGGGTGCTGTAGGTACCGCCGCACACAAATTCGATCAATCATATCACCTCGCACGATCATTCATCTCTTTGATTTTAACATATTCCGTCATCAATGTCAACGGCAAAAAGGAGCTTAACTGTACATTTTATTGTATAGTTATGATCATCACCCGAACAGCTTTTCAAAAAGCTCCCCGATAGCGAAGCCGAAGGTCAGCTTCGAGGGCTTTATGAGCTCTATCTCGCTTTTTTTGTGTTTCTTCTGCGCTGTTACAGACTGCGACGGCACGAAAAAGCCCAGACCCTCTGCCTGTATCACAGGCTTCGCTCCGCCTGCCGCGGTGATGATAAGTGCTGCCGAAAGTGAGATGCATAATTTTTTCATAGTAAAACCTCCAAAGCTGTTATGCATTCAGCATTGGAGGTTTTAAGCTTTTTATTCATTTCAGTTGCCGAAGACCCTGCGTGCTATATCGACAGATTCCTTAGCGTCGTTCGCGTAAAAGTCTGCGCCTATCTGCTCGGCATAATCAGGCGTAACTACTGCGCCCCCGACCATTATCTTACACTCGGGATACTGCTCTTTCAAGAGCTTGACCGTAGTTTCCATACTGCCGAGAGTCGTCGTCATCAGAGCTGACAGCCCGACGAGCGGCACCTCGTTTTTTATAGCCTCATCGACCACCAGCTGGCAGTCAACATCACGGCCGAGGTCAAGCACATCGTAGCCGTAGTTTTCAAGCAGGACCTTAACGATGTTCTTTCCGATATCGTGTATATCGCCCTTGACAGTCGCAAGGATTATCTTTCCCTTTGAAACTGTTTTCTCTCCTGTCGCAAGTATATGCTCCTTTATGACCTCAAAGCACACCTGTGAAGCGGAAGCCGTCTGTATCAGCTGCGGCAGAAAGAGCTTTCCCTTTTCAAACTCAGCACCTGCCTTATCAAGCGCCGGTATGAGCATTGTGTTCACTATCTCCATAGGCTCAGTGGTTTTCAGCAGCTCCTTTGTTATGCTGCGGCACTCAGCCTTCAGGCCTGAGGCCACTGCGCTCGGAAGATCCATTGTGACCTTTTCGCCGGCCGCCGGCTTTGGCTTGTCCTCCTGACCAGAATAGTGCGATATGAAGTCAACAGAATTCACATCAATATTCATAAGCAGCTTATAAGCTCTCACAGCGCCAGTCATAGAGCCGATATTAGGGTTCATTATCGGCAGATCAAGCCCTTTTGTGAGCGCCATCTGCAGGAAGTTGCAGTTCACAAGCTCCCTGTTCGGAAGGCCGAAGCTGATATTTGAAACACCCAGCACCGTTCTCAGGCCGAGCCTTGTCTTTACCATCTCGACCGCCTTTACGGTCTCATAAACATTTTCCTGCTCAGCCGATGCCGTGAGCGTAAGACAGTCTATATAAACGTCCTCTTTCCTGATACCGATCGCGAGAGCCCTGTCAAGTATCCTCTGCGCGATAGCGAAACGCTCCTCGGCCTTTTTGGGTATGCCGTTTTCGTCAAGCGTCAGCCCGACAACTGACGCGCCGTACTTTTTCACCAGCGGCAGCACGGTGTTCAGAGACTTCTCCTCTCCGTTCACCGAATTGACTATCGGCTTGCCGTTATATATCCTCAGCGCCGCCTCTAGCACCTCGGGGATAGTTGAATCTATCTGCAAAGGAACATCGACAACTCCCTGAAGCTCTTTTACGGCTCTTATCATCATAGCCTTCTCATCTATAGACGGAAGCCCTACATTTACATCAAGTATGTCAGCGCCTGCGTCTGTCTGCTCTATCGCCTGAGAGAGTATATAGTCTATATCTCCCGCCAGAAGAGCTTCCTTGAAACGCTTTTTGCCCGTAGGGTTTATCCTCTCGCCGATGATACGCGGCTGATCTATCACCACGGTGTTGGTAGCGCAGCAGACCGCTGCAGGTATATCATTATGCTGCGGCTGATAGAGCGCACCGGCAGACATTTCGGATACCTGTCTTATATACTCGGGGGCAGTTCCGCAGCAGCCGCCTAAAAACTTCACCCCAAGCGGTATGAACGCCTTCATAAGCTCGGTAAACTCTTCCGGCGAGCAGTCATACTCATTTGTTACGGGATCAGGTAGGCCTGCATTTGGCTTTACTACCAGCGGCAGATTAGTCCATTTTGACATCTCCTCAACTATCGGATAAAGCTCCTTCGGGCCGAGCGAGCAGTTCACACCTATTGCGTCTATGCCCAGGCTTTCAAGGGTAAGTGCAGAGGAAGAAATGCTCGTTCCGGTAAAGGTGCGCAGGTTAGACTCGAAAGTAAGGGTACAGATTATGGGAAGATCGCTGTTCTCCTTTGCTGCCAGCACGCCTGCTTTGAGCTCATACAGGTCGCTCATAGTCTCAAACACTATGAGGTCTGCTTCACTGCCCGCAACGACCTGCTCTCTGATGATATCGTAAGCTTCTTCAAACGAAAGCGTTCCCGTCGGCTCCAACATCTGCCCGATAGGGCCAATGTCAAGTGCAACGAGTGTTCCGGTGCCCTCAGCAGCAGCACGCGCGTTTTTGACGGCCGCCCTCACGGTCTCCTCAACCGTGCAGCCGCACCTTTTGAGCTTCAGCCTGTTGGCGCCAAAGGTGTTAGTGTATATAATGTCAGAGCCTGCCGCTATATACTGCTTATGGATATCGACCAGCCATTCGGGGCGGTCAAGGTTCAGCTTTTCGGGCAGCTCTCCCATTTTTAGCCCCTTCTGCTGCAGCATCGTTCCCATAGCTCCGTCAAGAATTATCATCTGTTTATTGTCAAAAAGAGTTTTCAGCTTTCCTGTCATTAATATTCCTCCGATAGAAAACGCCAAAGGCGGAGACCGCTCCGCCATAGGTTCAATATTCGCTGTAAGCGCATTTATATCTCATACGGCAGTTCTTACAGCTTTTCTCACAGCTTTGCCTGCCGAGATCAAGTGACCTGTTTGAAAGACCGATGATAGCCGTTACCGACTTTCTCGGTATCATTATGTTGTTCTCGCCCAGCGTTATGCCGACCTGTCTCTGAGCATTGAGAATATCCAGAAGCACAGGCTGTATGTCAAGGGAAAGGTCACCGTACCCGGGCGAATACCTCCATGTAAGGAAGCTCCTGGTCCTGTTAGATATCTCCGTCACGGCGTCATCGCACAAAGCCTCCACCGCAGCAGACGCCACCGCATCAGCAACCAGCGCCTTGGTCATATCCTGTGCCTCGTAAGACTTTATCAGCCTGTCAGCCCCGACGGATACCGTCGCCGCCATAAGAGCACACCTGTCACAGCCCGATAAGTGACGCGCTATATCATTGCCCTCAAGAGTAAGGTCAGTCCCCATCACGTCAATGCCTTCATACTTATGCCTGAGGCCGAGGATACGGAACGTGAACGCAGGCATCATTACCTCCTGCAGAGCATTTTCGCACTCGTCTATTATTGACATAACGTCCTTGCCCGGGCGCTTCTCCCGGTAGCCCAGGAACCTGATTACCTCTGCTTTGTTGATATTTATTTTTCTCTTCTCCATGATCGGCACCCCTAGTATTGTCAGGACGAGCCTGAGCTAAAACTGTCGGCTACTGCTCAAAATACACCTTGTACCATACAAGGAAGGTAAACACTGTCCAGATCTTTCTGGAATGGTCATATTTGCCCTCTCTGTGCTCATCGAGAAGCTTAACGAGCTGATCTGTATTGAAGAACTTTTCAGATGCCTCGCTCGTAAAGCGGCTCTTTACCAGCTCATAATACTTATCCTCCTTGAGCCATACTCTTGTAGGCACAGGGAAGCCGAGCTTTTTCTTTTTTGCTGTCTGCGGCGGGCAGGCTCTGAGGGCTGCGAGCCTCATCGCATATTTTGTTTCGGTCTTGGTAACTCTGAATCTGGTGGGTATCTGCTCGGCAAGCTCCATAACCTTTTTATCAAGGAACGGAACTCTGAGCTCCAGCGAATGTGCCATGCTCATCTTATCTGCCTTCAGCAGTATATCTCCCGTCATCCACAGGTGCAGATCGAGATACTGCATCCTTGTTACCTCATCGTTATCGGCACAGCGCTCATAGAACGGCTTTGTAACTGCCATTGCATCGGGCGCATCTGTCTTTATTTTCAGAAGAGCCTTCCTCTCCTTCTCGGAGAACATATAAGCATTTCCGATAAAGCGCTCCTCAAGATCCTTAGAGCCCCTTACAAGATAATTCACGCCATGCTTGGGCGGAAGATGTGATGCACCTGCACCCACAGCCTTTCTGATAGGTCTTGGTATCCTGAAGTAGGGAGCCATATCGGCAGGGTTATGATAAATGTTATATCCGCCGAAGATCTCATCAGCGCCCTCTCCCGAAAGAACGGCCTTTACCTTTTCTGACGCTATCTGGCACACGAAATACAGCGCGATCGCCGCAGGGTCAGCCAGAGGTTCGTCCATCTGATACTGTATTTTTTCAAGGCTGTCCCAGTATTCCTCGGGAGTTATCACCTTAGAATAGTTTTCTTTGTTTATATACTTCGAGAACTCTTTAGCATAGCCGATCTCGTTATACTTCTCGTCCTCGCCGAAGCCTACGGTAAAGGTCTTGTCAACGTTGGCCTCTGCTGCAACATAGCTTGAATCAACGCCGCTTGACAGGAATGAACCGACCTCGACATCAGCGAACTTGTGCGCCTCAACGCTGTCCTTGAACGTATCTGATATTCTGTTCACCCAGTCCTCAAGAGTGGGCTCCTCATCGGGTGAGAACTTTACCTCCCAGTATCTTCTGACGTTCATCACACCGTCCTTATAAGTGAAGCAGTGTGCCGCCGGAAGCTTGAACACGTTCTTGAAAAAGGTCTGCTCTGTAGGCGAATACTGGAACGTAAGATAAGTCTCCAGCACATCTTCATTGAGTTCCTTCACGAAGGCCGGGTGATCGAGAAAGCTCTTGATCTCAGAGCCCCACATAAAGGTGTCACCCATCTGAGCATAGTAAAGGGGCTTTATCCCAAAGAAATCCCTTGCGCCGAACAGCTCATTTTTCTCTTTATCGTAGATGATGAATGCAAACATCCCTCTGAGCTTATCGAGAAGGTCCTCTCCCCACTCCTCATATCCGTGGATAAGGACCTCGGAATCGGTCTTGGTGTAAAATGTATGTCCGGCAGAAACGAGCTCTTCTCTGAGCTCCTTGAAATTATAGATCTCGCCGTTGAATGTAAGCACCTTTGATCTGTCCTCATTATATATCGGCTGGCCGCCGTTTTCGGAAAGGTCTATGAGAGAGAGTCTGCGAAAGCCCATAGCGACGTTCTCATCAATATACTTTCCCTCGGAATCAGGACCGCGGTGCTTTATCCTGTCCATCATCATACCGAGTATCTCGTCCGTATTATCTATATGGTTGGTAAATCCAACAAATCCACACATAAAAAAACCTCTTTCCAAACAAAATAATACACTATAAGTATACTACATCGCCGGGATTTTTTCAATAGATAAAACAAATATTTATACAAATTATCATACATAATTTTCCGACATAGGAGCAAGCGTCAAAAAAATTTGTCAAAGTACTTGCAAATGCTGACGAAACATAGTATAATATCTAGGTGAGGTGATAAAATGGCTGATGAAAGAAACAAAGCGCAGGCTCAGCCCGAGGGCACTGAAAAGAAATACCGTTTCAGGCTGGGGCTTGTTATAGTGATATCTTTTATTATACTGGCGGTATCCTTCTGCGCATATATGATGAACACTACTCTTGAAGAGGTCGTCGAAAGCGAGACGGGTTCATCGGTCATCACACATGACAACACCTTCTATACCGATTCGGAAAAATAATATTACAGCTCCCTGATACGGGAGCTTTTTTATTTTCTTCGCAAAACTATACAATATTTTGTACAGTTTTATAGTTAAATAGTACGATCATATTCTCTTTTGAGCTATATACCTGTACAATATATCACACTGTAAATATGATTTAGAGTACAAAATTAAGTACAATATCTATAATTAATAATACATAATTTTACTCTAATTCGCTCTATTAAAGTACAATTTCTCGTACTTGCAAAATGTTTTACTGTACAAAATATTTCTCAGAAAGGAGATATCTCCACAGCGAACCCTGCTTTCAGTGAGGCCGGCACGTCGATATAGCGCTGGTTCCTGCTGCCTCTGAACGGAAGCTCCAGCGTTCTCTCAGAAAGAACGAACTTGCCGTCCACAAGCACATCAAGGCGCTTCAAAAGCTCCATATATCCGTTTTCAAGCGTTGCCTTGTCAACGAGCTCCTCAAAGGTGAAGCCGGTATATGAAATTATATTTAGCGGAAACCCTTTGAACGCCCTTATCATATCAGCCAGCTCCGTCAGAGCCGCACACTGGCAGAACGGCTCGCCGCCGCTGAATGTCACACCGTCCAGCAGAGGATCTGAGGTTATCTCATCAAATATCTTTGCGGTATCAATGAGCTCTCCGCCGTCAAAGCTCCACGTTTCCGGGTTGTGACACCCTTCGCAGTGGTGCGGACAGCCCTGCACGAACACCGCATACCTTATCCCGGGGCCGTCAACTATCGACTCCCCCACTCTGCCGGCTATCCTGAGGAGCACGTCCTCACCTTCTTACTGTACAAATTTCAGGACTGTTATCAGACCTTGATCCTTGGTATCTTCTCCTTGATGACTCTCTGGTGCTCAGCCTCTGTTCTGCCGCATCTCGGGCAGCGATCACCTATGATGCCCGTGTATCCGCAGACAGGATCGCGGTCAACAGGGTGGTTGATAGAGCCGTACCCTATACCAGCTTCCTTCATATACCTTACTATCTTCTCAAATGCAGGCAGGTTGCCGAGCGGATCGCCGTCAAGCTCAACATAGCTGATATGGCCGGCATTAGTAAGGTTGTGGTAAGGAGCCTCTATCTTTATCTTTTCAAACGCATTTATCGGGTAGTAGACCGGAACGTGGAACGAGTTTGTATAATAGTCACGGTCAGTCACCCCCGCTATCACGCCGAAGCGCTTCTTGTCCATCTTCACAAAGCGTCCCGAAAGACCCTCGGCAGGTGTTGCCAGCAGCGAGAAGTTAAGGTCTGTCTTCTTGGTCTCAGCGTCCATGCGTCTTCTCATTCTTGTAACGATCTCTATGCCCAGCTCTCTTGCCTCATCGGATTCACCGTGGTGCTTGCCGAGAAGAACCTTCAGGCACTCCGCAAGGCCAATAAAACCAACGGAAAGAGTTCCGTGTCTCAATACCTTCTCAAGAGTATCGTCCTCTGTCAGCTGCTCGGAATCGAGCCATATGCCCTGTCCCATAAGGAACGGGAAATTTTTCACCTTTTTCTGGCATTGTATCCTGAATCTGTGCATAAGCTGTGCTATACAGAGATCCATCATATCGTCAAGGCTGTCAAGGAAAAGGCCGATGTTTCTCTGAGCCTTTATGCCAAGTCTCGGCAGATTGATAGTGGTGAACGAAAGGTTTCCTCTGCCTGTAACTATCTCTCTTGACGGGTCGTTCGCATTGCCGATAACTCTCGTGCGGCAGCCCATATAGGCGATCTCGGTATCGGGATTGCCCTTCTTGTAGTACTGGAGATTGTACGGAGCATCTATGAACGAGAAATTCGGGAAAAGCCTCTTCGCAGACACCCTGCACGCAAGCTTGAACAGATCATAGTTCGGGTCACCCTGATCGAAGTTCACGCCCTGCTTTACCTTGAATATATGTATCGGGAAGATCGGCGTCTCGCCGTTTCCGAGGCCTGCCTCCTCTGCGAGAAGAATATTCTTGATGACCATTCTTCCCTCGATAGATATATCAGTTCCGTAGTTTATGGAAGAGAACGGCGTCTGTGCACCGGCTCTTGAATTCATGGTGTTGAGGTTATGGATAAGCGCCTCCATAGCCTGATAGGTAGCCCTGTCGGTCTCCTTAACAGAGTTCTTGTATGCGAATGTCTGTATTCTCGTTACCTCTCTCGCATCGCAGAAATTCACAAGGAACTGCGCCTCAGCCTCCTGATAGCCGTTGTCGTTCGCAAGAGTCGGCACAAGACCCTGCTCGTCAAGCATCTCGGCAAGCTTCTTCGCAACATTCTGAGAGTCTTTGACCCCTCCCAGCAGCGCAAGCCCCCTGCCGATATTGTCACGGTATCTGTGTTTGAAGGTCTTCTTTACGCCCTCAGCCATATCATAGTCAAACTTAGGCAGAGACTGACCGCCGTGCTGATCGTTCTGGTTAGACTGTATAGCTATGCAGGCAAGGGCAGCATAGCTCTGTATGTCATTCGGCGTCCTCAGATAGCCGTGACCTGTTGAAAAGCCCTTCTCAAAAAGCTTTGTCAGGTCTATCTGCGTGCAGGTAGTGGTAAGGGTATAAAAATCAAGATCATGAATATGGATATCGCCCTCGATATGCGCCTTTGAGTGCTCAGGCTCCAGCACATACATCTCATTGAATTCCTTCGCACCGACGGAGCCGTATTTTAGCATAGTGCCCATGGCGGTATCACCGTCAATATTCGCATTCTCGCGCTTGAGATCGTTGTCCTCGGCGCTCTTGAAGGTGAGCTCCTCGTAAACTCTCATCAGCTTAGTATTCATCTCACGGGCTCTTGTCCTGTCGGAGCGGTACAGTATGTAGCTCTTTGCAACATCGGCCATGCCCTCTTCTATGAGAACACGCTCAACGCAGTCCTGTATCTCCTCAACAGAGGGCACCTCCAGCTTCTTCTCCAGCAGAAGGTCTACCACCTTGCCGGCAAGCCTCAACGCCTCCTCAGAGTTCTCCTGCCCCACGCTCTCGGCAGCCTTGTAGATAGCGTTTGCTATCTTCTCGATGTTGAACGTTACAGTGCGCCCGTCACGCTTTTTGATCTTGATAATCATTTATTCTACCTCCATACAGTTCTATAATCACTACATCTTGTGTTTTTATGTCTATACATTTCAAGTATATAGTATATCGGCAATAAAGTCAAGGCGCATTGTAACAAAAAATCCTGTTGATTTTTGTATATATTGCTTGACAATGGGGCAAGGATATGTTATAATACTACCAAAGTTTAATTTTACATAATTTGATTGTACGCAATTTTTATTACCGGCACACTCTGCCGATATCCATCAGGGGTGATATTTATGACGGAACAAAAAGACATCTCGCGTGATAAGGTCATAATAAGGACCAGTATCATCGGAATAATCGCAAACGCCTTTCTGGCTGGCTTCAAGGCTGTTATAGGACTGCTCTCAAACTCTATCGCCATAGTGCTTGATGCCGTAAACAACCTTTCGGACGCCGCCTCCTCTATCATCACGATAGTGGGCACGAAGCTTGCCGGCAAGCCTGCTGACAGGAAGCACCCGTTCGGGCATGGAAGAGTCGAGTAT
>ODAI014676573.1_pt1 | contig 22066 bp, 18 predicted proteins | sample 1539321 | NCBI WGS metagenome assembly ODAI01 (sample SAMN02144231, study PRJEB22623) | gut metagenome | biome: sheep rumen | host: Ovis aries | place: New Zealand | reverse complement strand
TGTGGTATTATTATATCAATAAGAATTGTCGCAAGACAATAACTTATATACTTCCCCTTTTATATGACCATCTTCGTCCCCCGAGGATGGTCTTTCCCTTTCTTTGGAGGAGAATAGTTTTAGATGAACACTTGGGTTATCCATTATGAGATAGCAGCCATCATAATCATTTTTGCTGTCTCTATACTGTTCATGGTAGGCCACAGGGTATATACTAAGACATCGAGAGTTTTCAAGGCTATCCTGCTGATGGGTATGGCTACAGCCATTTCTGACGAACTGTCGGTATTCGGATTATCTCATACAGACATTGTATCCCCTATTGCTAACAGTGTACTGATCGTGCTGTATAATGTATTCATGATGTCAACGGTATTCCTGTACGTTGTATATATTGTTCTGGCTACGGGAACAGACAGTGTATACAAGAAGCGATTCTATATCTTTGGCTCCGTTCCCATTGTGTTAGAGCTTATCTTCTTCATAACCTCCCCAATCACACATTTTATGTTCTATATAGATGAGGCCGGTGTATATCACAGAGGAGTCGGTATGCCCCAGTGCTTTGTGGTCATGGGTATATATGTATCTTTTATGGCGTATCTTTGCTTTATAAGAAGCGACCACATATCCAGGGTACAGTTTATATCTACACTAATGTATATGATTGCAATAGTTGTGGCAATCATATTGCAGATAGTATTCCCTGAGCTTTTGCTCAATGCGTTCGCTATTGCTATAGGAGTGATGCTTGTGTTCACGACGATGCAGGGAGAATTCGTGGATTCCGATAAGATGCTTGATACTTTGAATTCCGATGCGTGGAGCAGAATGATAGCAAGGGCTGCAGACACGAACAGACCTGTTACGCTGTTGGTAGTAAGGCTTGGAGGCTATGAGAGACTCAATACACAGGTTGGGTATGCGGGATGTAACAAGGTTCTCAGACAGATAGCTGCCTTTTTGGTGAAGCTTATACCGGGACATCAGGTATATCATCTTAATGGTCTGTATTTTGGATGTGTGCTTGATGAGAAGGAAAATGGCATAGCCTATGCCGAAAGTATTGAGGACAGACTTTCGCAGAACTTTAAGATAGAGGGGTACCCCGGTAATATCAGTATCCCCTTCCTGATAACATTGGTTCAATGTCCGGGACAGGTGAAGGATTCGCAGGAATTGGATGCTCTTACCAATATGCTTTGTGTGGAGCCGGACGGATACGAGGAAGAGAAGATACATGTCGTATCTGATGAAGATATAGAGCGCTTTGCCCACAGAAAGAATATTGAAATGGCGCTTGAGAGAGCTGTCAGAACAGGAGGCTTTACGGTTCATTATCAGCCCATAGTTAAGCTTGATACCATGAAGGTATACAGCTTGGAAGCTCTTGTCAGGCTCTATGATGACGAGGTGGGAGTCATATATCCTGATGAATTCATTTCACTGGCTGAGGAGACAGGCATCATTCCGATGATCACTGAATGCGTGTTAAGCCGTGCAGTCAGTCTTATGTCAAGATGCAGGCTTAAGGAGAAGGGAATCATGAGGATGCATGTGAACCTTACGGCATCCGAGTGCAAGAGAGGTGACCGTAACGGTAAGCTGGCAGCGATAGTTGATATGTATGATCTTGACAGATATACGATCTGCTTTGAGATATCGGAGTCGGCATCACCGGGAGAGACCAATCCTGTCGGAGAAGGAGTATGCAGATTGCATGATGGCGGAATGGGAATAGTTCTGGATGACTTTGGAACGGGTTATTCCAATATGACAGAGATCGTGGCACTGCCAATTGACCTTGTGAAGATAGATAAGACCTTCCTGTGGACAGCCATGATGGATGATGGCGCGATGACGGTGTTAAGAGAATTCGTGGATATGATACACAAGTCCGGACGAAAGGTATTGATCGCGGGAGTGGAAGATAAGCACGGACTGGAAGTGGTTAAAGAGCTTGAGGCGGATTATGTGCAGGGCTTCTGCTTCGCCAAGCCGATGCCTCAGGATGAGCTTATAGAATATATCAACAATGTCAATGTATACGGAATGTCTCCCATACAAGAGGCATGATAAATAAAAGAACCGTGGACCTCCGTGTCCGCGGCTCTTTTACTGTAGGGTATAATAAACAACAAAGTTTCTCTTAACGTTATGACTATTCTGTGATGTCTTCAACGGTCTCCTTAACCGTGTCCGCAACATCCTCAGCCTTGTCAATAATATCTTCTGCCACATCATTAATATCATTGGTGTTAGCAGAGCTCTTGGCAGCCTTACGCTCTGCAAGCTGGTCATTAAGAACAGCCTTCTTATCAATGGCATCCTTGATTATGCCCATGATATCGGAGAATTCCAACTCCGGATCATTCTTATGTGCCTCGTAGTAAGCCTTTCCAAGCTCCTTGTAATTCTTCACAAGGGTATTGTCGCAACTAACGATCTGTGCACGGATATTGGCGATCTCAGATACTTCCTTAGCTTTATCGGCTACAATCTTGCTTCCGGCGCCAACCTTTTCGGTAATATCATCCCAAAATGACATATTCTCTTCCTCCATTCACGTAAACTTATTATACTTTCCCACAGGCAACCTCACCGGTTGCTAATTATGATTATACATCATAGAGCGGTAAAATAATAATTAATTAATTATAAAATCTATAAACAATCACATTTTTCGATTAACAGTCTCTACTCACCGGCGGGTATCGCTTCTGCCGCCGCTGCATTCTGCTCTATGGCCAGAGCCATAGCAGTAGCTGCGTCGGATGCCCTTTGCTGCATCTCAAGCTGCTGTGAGGCAAGCAGCATATCTATATTGGGATCAGCCATATAGGCTGCATTATGAATACATAGATGCTGACTTGTACCATCGGGATTCTCGATTATAGTGCCTTCACTTGATTGAAGCTCTGCCGCTTCTTCATCCAGACCCGCGGCTAACAGAGTTCCCCTCTGAACTGCGGGGTCCTCCGGAAGAGGAAGCTCGAAGACTCCTTCTGTTTTGAAAGGACATGTATCACAAGCCGGTAAAAGGCTATACGCACAGACCGTACCTGAGTAATGAACATCACAAGTCTCTGTCGGGACTGTATCCTCTGCGAATATCTCACTCTTTAAGTGGGCATCACAGAGTCCCGGAATAGGAAGCTTGCCGGATGAAGCACATACGGTACAGGTGACCAGACCGCCGGGAGTGGGGAATGAAGCATATTCAAGATTCTCGTGCACCCTGCTCATGACCTCGCGCCATAATGTCTTGGCGAAGTTCTTCTCGGCATTGGAGGTAAGCTTGGCATTATTATCGAAGCCTGTCCATGTCGAGCAGGTATAATAAGGCGTATATCCTGCGAACCATACGTCATTGTAGTCTGATGTGGTACCTGTCTTGCCGGCTATAGCCATGCCGCCGAAGTTGGCAGCGGTTCCCGAACCGGATGTAACAACATCCTGCATGGCATTGGTCAGAAGATAAGCCGTAGTCTGCTTAAGTACCTGTCTTGAATCTATCATGGTATTATCAAGTAGTGTATTGCCGTCATGGTCGACAACCTTGGTATAAAGCTTGGGCTTGATATATACGCCCTCATTGGCTATGGTCGCATAAGCGGCATTAAGCTCTAAGTTGGTAACGCCGTTGGTGATACCGCCCAGAGCAAGTGTCTGTTGTATATCGGAGTATATCTTGCCGCCGATCTCCTTGCTGGATACGAGAGTTGTGAAGCCGAAATTCTGCAGATAATCATAACCGAGCTGTGGACCTATCTGGGTAAGAGCCTTAACCGTTACAATATTAAGGGAGTCCCTGATTCCGTCACGGAACGAGCATATCCCCCTGTAGCCTGTTGTGTACCAGTTACGGACAGGAGTGCCTCCGTCGAAGCAGTAGGGAGCATCCGTCTCAACCGTGGCAAGAGTAAGACCTGCGCTGTCTAATGCAGGTGCATAGGTGGATACAACCTTGAAGGTAGATCCGGGCTGACGTGTAGTGGAAGTAGCCCTGTTAAGGGTTCTGCTTGCCGACTTGGTACCGCGACCGCCTATCATGGCTACGACCTCACCTGTATGCTGATCCTCCACCGTAAGAGATATCTGCGGCTGGGGAGTGATATTGATCTTCTCTGAGAGAATGTCATCTCCGGATGACATCACCGCATTCTGGTATTCCTCAATCGCGGCATATGCCTCGTCCGGGCTGTCATAGAGCAGATTGAAGCGGCTGTCAGTCTGCTTGAAGTACTGCTTGAACATCTCGGAGCTGTGATTCTCCACATCTCCGTTCGCTTTGGTTATCGAAAGCCTGTAATTAAGGTAGTATTTTGTCCCTTCGGGATATACCGACTCATCCGAACATACCTGATCGCATATACGCTGAATGTCCGGATCTTGTGTGGAATATATGGACAGACCGCCGCTGTATAGGAGGGTATAAGCCTGGGTCTCATTATATCCGGCGGCAAGGAGATCATTGTATACCGCCTCAGTCACCGCATCATCAAAGTATGAGTTGATCGTGCTCTCAACTACAGTCTCATTGGTGGTCTGAATCCTTGAATACACATCATCCGCCTTGGCAGTATTATACTCATCCTCATCTATATAGCCCTGATCGAGCATGTATTTAAGCACGGTATCACGCCTCTCCGCATTCTTATCGGGATGGGAGATGGGATTATACTTGGAAGGGTTCTGTGTAATGCCTGCTATGACCGCACATTCGGAGAGAGAAAGCTCGTATACGTTCTTGTTGAAGTATCTTAAGCTTGCCGCCTGAACACCTAGGGTATTCTGTCCGAGGTTGATAGTATTCATATAGTTAAGGAGGATATCCTCCTTGCTCATCTTCTTCTCAAGCTGGATCGCAAGGTACTGCTCCTGTATCTTACGCTTGACACGCTCGATGGTGCTGTCTTCGCTCATCCAGTTGGTGAAGACATTGTTCTTAAGAAGCTGCTGCGTGATGGTTGAGGCACCCTGTGAAAGAGACCGGTCCTTAAGTGCTGACATACCGGCACGCATGATACCCATGATATCTATACCGTTGTGACTGTAGAAGCGCTCGTCCTCTATCGCTACGAAAGCGTCAGAGAGGTTCTGCGGTATCTTGTCCATGCTGACGGGGATTCGGTTACTGTCAGCGGCCACAAGCTTAGCTGTCTGATTGCCGTTCTTATCATATATAAATGTCGAGAAACCGGTGGGAGATACATCGATATTGGAGATATCCGGCGAAGTATCTATGATCCCCTTGAATACACCGATACCGGTTGCTGTTCCGATTATTCCCGCACCGATAACGGCTATGAGGAGCAGTCTTATGATGATAAGCCCAAGTTTCTTTGATAATTTCAGTCCTACGGAATTAAGCTCGGCTTCTTTAGCCTTGATTCCGGTTTTCGTATAATTCATTTCCGTACCTGTATTCTTTCATTACTTTCGGCAGTATGCCATACAAAGTTAATTATACCAAAAAGTCAAATTAAAATAAAGGTGTTTATAAAGTCTTAAGAAAGGCTTAAAATAGCACTATGGAAAATGATAATACAAGCTACGAGACCATTATAGGCAGAGGTGAAGCAGTCCTTACAGAGAAAAAGTCCCGATTCATAGCCACCATAGCGCATGTGGAAAGTGAAGCCGAGGCGAACGCTCTGCTTGCGGAGATACGTAAGAAGAACTGGGATGCCAGACACAATTGCTATGCCTACATACTCGGTAAGAAAAGCGAGACGGAACGCTTCTCGGATGACGGCGAACCGTCCGGTACGGCGGGACGGCCTATACTTGATATACTGAAGGGGAACAGGCTTACGGACACTATTATAGTGGTGACAAGGTATTTTGGAGGTGTCCTTCTGGGTACAGGCGGACTGGTAAGGGCATATTCGCAGTCAAGTACAATGGCGGTGGAAAGTGCCGGAGAGAGCGGCAAGTTAGCTACAATGCGCCTTATGCGGTTAATGAACATAACGACCGACTATAATCTGTCTGAAAAGGTTCGTTATGTATTTACGTCAGGTGAGGTTAATATCACGGATACAAGATATGAAGAGAATGTAACCTTTACCGTAGCAATACCGGTTGAAGATGCGGATGGACTCATGGATAAGATAACGGATGTTACCGGAGGCAGGGCTAAGACAGAACAGGGCGATGTATGCTATTATCCTGTGATAAAGCATTGACAAAAACAGTGCCGGAATTGTAGAATATTTAAGCGCTGTTTTAATAGTTATCGGATTTCATGGCAGAGGAAAGGTGGTGATCGATATGAAGAAGGCAATAAACGCAAATGATGTTCCTCTCCCCTCGTCGGGAAGCATATTGATCACTGACAAAAGGGAGAAATGCCATGGACGAGAAAATAGAGATAGAGGACATCAGAGAGCTTCTTGATACCAAGCAGTATACAAGGCTCAGACAGAAGTTGTCCGACATGAATGAAGCGGATATAGCTACCGCTTTGGAGGAACTGGAGGAGAAGGATCAGCTTAAGGCATTCAGGATATTGCCTAAGGATATGGCGGCTGACGTATTCTCATATATGGATGTTGATATACAGCAGTATATCATCACTTCGCTGTCAGAGAAGGATGCCGGTGTGATCATCGACAATCTGATGGCGGATGACGCGACGGATCTCTTGGAAGAGATGCCGGCTAATATGGTCAAGAGGCTTCTGGCTGCCGCTTCGCCGGAGACAAGAAGGGACATCAATAACCTTCTTCGTTATCCTGAGGACAGTGCCGGAAGTATCATGACGGTGGAGTATGTGGATCTGAAGGAGAACCTGACTGTAGAACAGGCCATAGAGCGCATACGTAACATCGGAGTGGACAGTGAGACTATCAATATATGCTACGTGCTTGATTCAAGGCGTAAGCTTATCGGTACGGTAGCACTCAGATATCTGTTGCTCAGTCAGCCTGATGACACTATCGGCAATATAATGCATGAGAATGTCATCTCCATCAATACCATGATGGACCAGGAGGAGGTTGCGAGACAATTCCAGAAGTACGACTTTACATCAATGCCTGTTGTGGACGGGGAGAATCGTCTGGTGGGAATCATCACTGTCGATGATATCGTGGATATCATGGAGCAGGAGGCCACAGAGGATATCGAGAAGATGGCAGCTATCGTGCCATCCGATAAGCCGTATATGAGGACAGGTGTGTTCGAGACATGGAAGAAGCGTATACCATGGCTCTTATTACTCATGATCTCAGCCACCTTCACAGGCAAGATAATTGCCAGCTTTGAGGATGCCCTGAGCGTATATGTGGTACTTACCGCCTTCATTCCCATGCTCATGGATACCGGCGGTAACGCCGGAGGACAGGCTTCCGTGACCATAATCCGTGGACTTTCGCTGGATGAGATCGAGTTCGGTGATGTGTTCAGGGTCGTGTGGAAAGAGGTCAGGGTGGCGGTGGTCTGCGGTATCACACTGGCAGCGGCCAATTTCGCCAAGCTAATGCTCTTGGACAGAGTAGGACTACAGGTATCGCTTGTCGTATGCATTACTTTGGTGGCTGTTGTCATCATAGCCAAATTCGTCGGCTGCACGCTGCCGATGCTTGCCAAAAAGCTGGGCTTTGACCCTGCGGTCATGGCAAGCCCCTTCATCACGACTATCGTTGATGCAATATCTTTGCTTATCTACTTTGGAATCGCTACCAAGCTGTTGAATATATAGCGGAACAGATGAATAAAACATATAAATAAAACAGATGACCGGATATCCCGTCATCTGTTTTATTCAGTCTTGGTGTTGTCATACCTAAGCTCAGGCGTGGTTAAAGCCTGCGCGCTTACGCTTGAGGGAATCAAGGATCTTCTTGCGGATACGAAGATTATCCGGTGTTATCTCCAAAAGCTCATCAGTATCTATGAATTCAAGAGCCTGTTCAAGACTTAAGACCTTCTTGGGTGAGAGTCGCAGGGCTTCATCCGAGCCGGAGGCTCTGGTGTTGGTAAGCTGCTTCTTCTTGCACACATTGATCTCTATATCTTCGGATTTGCCGGTCTGTCCTATGACCATGCCGGCATATACCTTTTCTCCCGGTTCTATGAAAAGGATACCGCGCTCCTGTGCATTATACAGGCCGTATGTTATGGCTTCTCCGGCCTCGAATGCGATAAGCGAGCCCTGCTTGCGGTACATCATATCACCCTTATAGGGACCGTACCCGTCAAAGGTGGTATTGAGTATACCATTACCCTTGGTATCAGTCATGAATTCACCTCTGTAGCCGATAAGACCTCTTGAGGGTATCTCGAATTCAAGTCTGGTATACCCGCCGCTTATGGACGCCATTCCCTGAAGCTCACCCTTTCTGGCAGAAAGCTTCTGGATTACGGAGCCTGAGAATTCTTCGGGTACATCCACATAGGCGATCTCCATGGGCTCCAGCTTTTTGCCTCTTTCATCATACTTATACAGTACTTCCGCCTTGCTCACGGCGAATTCATAGCCCTCACGACGCATATTCTCAATAAGGACGGACAGATGCAGCTCGCCACGTCCGGATACCTTGAAGACATCGGTTGAATCTGTTTCTTCGACTCTTAACGATACATCCGTATTAAGCTCTCTGAACAACCTGTCCCGAAGGTGTCTGCTTGTAACGTATTTGCCCTCAAGTCCCGCCAACGGAGAGTCATTGACCATGAAGTTCATGGCTATCGTAGGCTCTGTAATCTTCTGGAAAGGAATGGGCTTCGGGTCATCCACGGAGCATAGAGTATCACCTATCTTGATATCGGTAATGCCGGATATCGCTACGATGGAACCTATGGTCGCACTGTCCACCTCGACTCTCTTAAGTCCGTCGAACTCATATAGTTTTGAGATCTTAACCTTTTTACAAAGGTCAGGCTCATGATGATTGACAATGACTACATCGTCACCTACCGATATAGTGCCGTTATCCACCTTGCCGATACCGATACGGCCTACATATTCATTATAATCAATGGTGCTGATAAGCACCTGCGTACCGGCATCCGGATCGCCCTGCGGAGCGGGGATATGCTTAAGTATGGTCTCGAAGAGAGGCACCATATCCTTGCCCGGTTCATCGGGAGACAGTGAAGATGTACCTGCCTTGGCCGATGCATAGATGAAAGGGCAGTCAAGCTGGGCTTCATCCGCTTCAAGATCTATGAAAAGCTCAAGGACTTCGTCCACAACCTCTGCGGGTCTTGCCTCCGGTCTGTCGATCTTATTGATACATACGATTACCGGAAGCTTAAGCTCCAAAGCTTTCTTAAGAACGAATTTCGTCTGCGGCATGGTGCCCTCGAAGGCATCTACCACAAGTATGACTCCGTTCACCATCTTAAGTACGCGCTCAACCTCACCGCCGAAGTCCGCATGTCCGGGGGTGTCTATTATGTTGATCTTGGTGTTCTTATAGGTAACGGCAGTATTCTTGGAGAGGATGGTTATACCGCGCTCCCTCTCTATATCGTTGCTGTCCATTACACGCTCTGCAATCTCCTGATTCTCCCTGAAGACTCCGGACTGCTTTAAAAGCTCGTCTACAAGTGTGGTCTTGCCATGGTCGACATGGGCAATAATGGCTATATTCCTGATATCATCTCTGGTCTGTAACATTTTGTTCCTCTTAATCTTAATAAATTTCGTTATTCCTTTGCCGCACGATATTGTACACCAAAGAAAGAATATCTGCAAATATAAGATTTCAGTTGACATTAAGCTATGCGGGTGATAATTTTTAATAAGATGAATCAATATCATCTGACGATACTATATATGATATATGACAGTGATCGGAGGTACAATATATGGCAATCTTTACGGGAGCCGGAGTTGCGATCATCACCCCCTTTAAGGATAACGGTGAGGTTAATTACGAGAAATTCAAGGAGATAATAGAGGATCAGATAGCGGGAGGGACCGATGCGATCATAGTATGCGGTACTACCGGAGAAGCAGCCACGCTCTCTCATGAGGAGCACTTAGATGTGATTAAGGCATGTGTTGAGTATGTGGATCACAGGATACCGGTAGTAGCGGGTACGGGATCTAACTGCACTGAGACAGCCATATATCTGTCAACAGAGGCAGAGAAGTTAGGCGCTGACGGATTGCTCGTAGTTACTCCTTATTATAATAAGGCTACACAGAAGGGACTGTATGAGCACTTTAAGATGGTTGCGGAGAGTGTTAAGCTTCCCATCATTTTATATAATATCCCCGGCAGGACGGGCTGTACCATGCTTCCTGAGACCGTAGTCAAGATATGCAGGGAGATTCCCAATATCGTAGGTGTCAAGGATGCGACAGGTAATCTTGCACAGGTTGCTACAATGATGTCTATGGCTAACGGCTGCGTGGATCTGTATTCGGGTGAGGATGCGCTTATCACACCCATCCTTTCACTCGGAGGAAAGGGTGTCATATCGGTTCTGTCGATCGTTGCGCCCAGACAGACACACAATATCTGCCAGTTGTACTTTGACGGTAAGGTTGAGGAGGCGGTTAAGGAGCAGTTAAGAGCAGTTCCGCTTATCAACGCTCTCTTCAGTGAGGTCAATCCGATACCGGTCAAGAAGGCTATGAACCTTATGGGTAAGGAGGTTGGTCCTCTCAGACGGCCTCTTACCGAGATGGAGCCTGAGCATGCCCAAAAGCTTAAGGAGGCAATGCAGGAATACGGAATACTGTAGTATATAGCGTAATCAAAGGGCGAGGTACTCTCGCCCTTTTTTTAGAAGGATAAGAAATTAGAAGGATAAGAAATATGAAAGAAAGCGTTACAGGAATCGAATACCTAAGGAGTCTGTCGAAGCAATTCCCTACGATAGCGTCGGCAAGCACCGAGATCATCAATCTTCAGTCCATACTTTCTCTTCCAAAGGGCACGGAGCATTTCCTGACGGATATACACGGTGAATATGAGCAGTTCAATCATGTGATGCGTAACGGTTCGGGAGCTGTGAGACGTAAGATAGATGAGGAATTCGGCAATACCATATCCGAGCATGACAAGAGAAGCCTTGCCACTCTTATATATTATCCGCATGAGAAGCTGGAGCTCATACAGGAGAACGAGGAATTCCTTGAGGACTGGTACAGGATAACCCTCCACAGACTGGTGCAGATGACTAAGAGGGCATCCTCCAAGTACACCCGTTCCAAGGTAAGGAGGGCGCTGCCGGCGGATTTCGCTTATGTCATTGAAGAACTTATAACAGAGAAGGAAGAGGTTGAGGATAAGGAAGAATACTATAATGAGATAATCAATACCATCATCAATATAGGGAGCGCACCTGATCTTATCGTGGCCTTAAGCCATCTGATACAGAGGATGGTTGTAGATCATCTGCATATAGTGGGAGATATATATGACAGGGGTAAGGGTCCGCATATAATAATGGACACGTTGTCGAGACATCCTTCCCTTGATATACAGTGGGGCAATCATGATATTGTCTGGATGGGTGCCGCAGCAGGTCATTATGCCTGTATAGCCACTGTTATAAGGATGAGTGCGAGATACGGCAATCTGGAGACTCTGGAGGAGGGCTATGGCATCAATCTCATTCCGCTTGTCACATTCGCAATGAAGACTTATGCCGGGGTTGATTGCAGTGCTTTTGCCATTAAATACAATGACGATTATGATACGAGAGATCTGGATATGGATGTAAGAGTGCATAAGGCCATATCCATACTGCAATTTAAGCTTGAGGGGCAGGTCATCAAGCGTCATCCGGAATTCATGATGGATGACAGGCTGCTGCTTGACAAGATAGATTATGAGAAGAAGACTGTTACGGTATATGGGAAGGAATACCCCATAAAGGACTGTGACTTTCCTACGGTAGATCCGGATGACCCCTATAACATGAGTCCTGAGGAGGCATTAGTCATGAAGCGTCTTGCTTCGGCCTTCAGGCATAGTGAGAAGCTTCAGAAGCACGTTAAATTCCTCTATTCCAAGGGAAGCTTATATAAGACCTTCAATTCGAACCTCCTGTATCACGGGTGTGTACCGATGGATGAGGACGGCAACTTCAGTGAGGTTGAGATATACGGTAAAAAATACCGCGGTAAGGCACTTTATGATGTGCTTGAGAACTATGCGAGAAGAGGCTATTATTCCGTAGATAAGATAGAGAAGATCAAAGGAATGGATATGATCTGGTATATATGGGCGGGACCTAATTCGCCTGTATTCGGCAAGGACAGGATGACGACATTCGAGAGGTACTTTATAGATGATCCCGCGACGCATAAGGAGACCAAGAATGCGTATTACAGACATACGGATGATGAGAATGTGATAAATAACATACTTAAGGAGTTCGGTCTTGATACCGAGAGGTCACATATAGTCAACGGTCATGTACCTGTGGAGCTTAAAAAGGGTGAGACACCAATAAGGTGCGGAGGCAAGCTGCTCATAATAGACGGTGGATTCTCCAAGGCATATCAGGGCAAGACGGGAATTGCCGGCTACACACTGGTCTTTAATTCACACGGAATGAATCTTGTGGCACATGAACCCTTTGAAAGCAAGGAGTCTGCGATAGTCAATGAGACAGACATAATCGACGCAACGATCAATGTAGAGACGGTGACCGGCGGAAGGCTCAGGGTTAATGATACGGATATAGGTGTAGAGCTAAGGGCACAGATAGAAGGACTTAAGGAATTGCTGGACGCATACAGGAACGGTATTCTGGTAGAGAAGGAATAGAAGTAATGTTACAGAGGCAGTCAAGCGATATAAGTAATGTGAGTAATACAGGGAATAGTGAAATAGTGGGATAGTGTGATAGCAGTATAGCAGGATAGTGTGAAAGATATGAGATTCAGACCATGCATCGATATACATAACGGAAGGGTCAAGCAGATAGTCGGAGGAAGCCTGTCGGATGAGACGGGGAATGCCAAAGAGAACTTCGTAAGCGTCAAAGGGGCAGAGTATTATGCCATGCTTTATAAGGAGAAGAACCTGACCGGCGGACATATGATCATGCTTAATAAGCCCGGTACAGAAGAATATGAGGCATCTAAGGCTGAAGCCCTGAAAGGGCTTAAGGCTTATCAGGGAGGTCTTCAGATCGGAGGCGGGATAGATGCGGATAATGCCCCGATATTCGTTAAAGCCGGAGCAAGCCATGTAATAGTGACATCATATATCTTCGATGAAGTTAAATTATCTTTTAATAAAATAAACAAGCTTATTGAATCTGTAGGCAAGGAACGTATTGTTTTCGACTTGAGCTGTAGGTGTAATAACGGATGTTACTTTGTTGTTACCAACAGATGGCAGACCTTCACCGAGGTGAAGCTTAATGAGAGAACACTTTATGATCTGGCAGATTATTGTGATGAATTTTTGATCCACGGGGTGGATGTGGAAGGTCTTAAGCAGGGGATCGATGAGGAGCTCCTTAAGATACTCGGAAGCTGTGACGGCCTTAAGATAACGTATGCCGGCGGTGTAAGGAGTCTTCGGGATGTAGCGAAGATAGAAGAGTATGGCAACGGAAGAGTGGATTATACGGTTGGGAGTGCGCTGGATATATTCGGAGGCGACCTTCCTATGGAGGAGCTTATACATTAATATAACATAATGATCATCCGGTACATAATATAAAAGAGCCGGTCTGTAAGACCGACTCTTTTCTAATCCAAAAACCACTGCTAATTCATATAATTCATATATCTATTAAACATATCAAGTATAGAACAGGCACATCGTCTTAAGATTGAATGCCGTAATCGATAAATTACAGCTTGGTCACATTGACTGCCTGAGGTCCCTTCTCGCCGTTAACGACTTCGAACTCAACAGCAGCACCTTCATCAAGGGACTTAAAACCCTCCATGTTGAGTCCGGAATAATGTACGAATACATCCTTGCCTGACTCATCACTGATGAAGCCGTAACCCTTCTGATTGTTGAACCACTTTACTGTACCTTTGTTCATGCAAAAGTCCTCCAAAAAAATATAAGCGTTGCCCAATTACAACACTCATAGAATAGCATACGGATAGTTAAAAGTACAGTAAAAAAACTAAAAATTTGATAATTTCGTTCATATCTGATATTATAGACTCTGTATTATTTTAAAAGGGTAAAGTGTGAAACCAGAGTGTAGGCGTATTAAGGAGGTTTGTGTTTTGGCAACAGGCAAAGGCAAAAAGAAAAAACGCAAGGCATCATACTATTATGCACTTACGATATCCAATGACCCTAAGGCCAATGTAAAATCAAGAAGATACACACACGGATTACTAAAGGTCTATGAGATAATTGTAGCAATCCTGACACTTACTGTTATCGGATTCGTGGGCTATGAGACCTATGATGCGGCTGTTACAAAAGAGAGGGAGGCTGTCTATAAAGAGACTATAGCATCCCTGCAGGAAGAGAATGACAGGCTGAGCATAAGCAATGAGCAACTGGATGAGAAGGTGGCAATATTAAGCGAGACTGTCAATCAGAAGACCGAGGTAGTGGCACAGATTGAAGAGAAGAGTCTGCCAACCGGATTCCCGCTTTCCGGAGCGGCTGACTTAAGTGAGAAGGATGAACAGCTTCGTATAGACGGGCAGACCGTTGAGAGACCGATGATCGAGTTCTCAGCAAGCAAAGGGACATATGTGATAGCAGCCGGTGACGGTACGGTGTCGCTGGTAGCCGAGGAAAGCACATACGGCTGGGAGGTTCGGATAGATCACGGCAATGGTTATGTGACTGTATACAGAGCAGGTACTGAGCCTAAGGTTAAGCAGGGTGATGAGGTTCCAAGAGGCGGACTTCTGTATGAGCTTGAACCGGCGCAGAACGATACGACAGCCAAGATGGCTTATCAGATACTTAAGGATGACGAATATATCAAGCCGACAGAGATGCTTAAGATAGAAGGCTGATGGGTATTATTCGGGTGTTGATTGGAGGATGAATATAATGGGCAGAAAGAACAGAGGAAATGTAGCTAATGGTGAAAATACCGTAATAGGTGCAGGAACTACGGTAAATGGTGATATTGTCGCAGATTCGGCTATAATGAGAGTTGACGGACAGGTGAACGGAGGGATTACAACCAAGGGAGATCTGGTCGTAGGACCATCCGGTGTCATCAACGGTAATGTTACGGCATCAAGTCTCAATCTTGCAGGTAAGGTATTGGGTAATGTGGATGCCGATAATAAGGTTGAGATAGAGGCCAAGGGTCAGATCATCGGTGATATTACAACAAAGCTCATGGCTATGGATGAGACGGCAGTAATAAAAGGCAATGTCAATATGGAGATGCTGGACAAGTCGGCTTTTGGAACAGACAGTGACAAAAAGGATGATAACAAAAGCAATGAGAGCGCCGAGACAGCCACAGACAATAGCAAAGAATAATAGCCAATAGTCATTAAGGAGAAAGTGACCCGATGAATAAGAAGATACATACAGAAGCAGTTGATCATATGCTGGATGCCATAATGTGCCTTGAGACCAAGGAGGAATACTATGATTTCTTCGAGGATCTGTGCACTGTCAACGAGATATTGTCCCTTTCACAGAGGTATGAGGTGGCAACGATGCTCACACAGAAGAAGACATATATGGATATAGCAGAGAAGACAGGCGCTTCCACAGCTACAATAAGCAGAGTGAACAGATCCTTGAATTACGGCTGTGAAGGATATGAGAAGGCGTTCAAAAGGCTTGGTATAATCAAAGAGGAAGAGCTATGACACTTGATATTGATGATTTGATCGGAAGCCTTATGGCAAGTCTGGACAGGATCGACTACATCAAGGCAGCGGATATACCTAACATAGAATTATACATGGATCAGGTCACGACCTTTATGGAGAGCAGACTTAAGAACACAACCCGCAATCCGGGAGTCGATAAGGTGCTGACCAAGACTATGATCAACAACTATGCCAAGAGCAATATACTCCCCCCGCCGGATAAGAAGAAGTACAGCAGGGAGCATATGTATATCCTGCTCTTTATCTACTATTTCAAGAACATTCTCTCGATCAATGACATTGATGTGGCTCTAAAGCCCATCAAGGAGAAATACTTTGGAGAGGGAAGGGATGATAAGCCTTATTCCGTTGAGGATGTATATGAGGCGATAAGATTGACGGCAGAGGGCCTTACGGATTCGATAAAAGAGGATCTTCTGAATACTTATCATACCGCGACAGGAATTTTTCCGGATGCCAAGGGAGAGGATGAGGAGATACTTACGATGTTCTCCTTTATAACCCTGCTTGTTCTGGATGTATATATCAAGAAGCTTCTGATCGAGAAGATGGTGGACGGATACAGTGAGAAGCTCGGATATACCAAAAACAAGGACGGCAAGAACGAAAAATAAAGAAAAAGTGTAAAAAACAGACAACTTGTGATATTATACATATAGTGCATAATTCGGATAAAGAAAAGGAGGAATTACATGGGCTTTATCAAGAATCAGTTACTTAATGTGGTGGAGTGGAACGAAGACAGAGAGGGAATCCTGTTCTGGAAGTGGGATAACAATGAGATCAAGAAGGGCTCAAAGCTTATAATCCGTCCCGGTCAGGATGCGATATTCCTCCATAACGGAGCAATAGAGGGAGTTTTTGAGGATGACGGAGAGTATGACATTGAGACAGAGATCATTCCTTTCCTGACAACCCTTAAGAGCTTCAAGTTCGGCTTCAATTCACCGTTCAAGGCAGAGGTGCTCTTCATCAATACCAAGGAGCAGACTGTTAAGTGGGGAACTAAGAATGCCATTAATCTACAGGCACCCGGACTTCCCGGCGGAATGCCTATAAGAGCATTCGGTACTTTCAGTTGCAAGATAGGTGATCATGACGTTCTTATAGATAAGGTTGCAGGTATCAAGAATATCTATACCGTAGATGATGTTAAGGAGCGTATAATAGCCAACCTTGACAGACTCCTTATGAGCTGGATTGCCAAGGAAGGCAAGGATATGTTCAATCTTCAGATATCCGCAACGGAAATCGGAGAGGGTATCAGAGCAGATCTTGATGCGGATATGTCCAAGATAGGTATCTCTGTTACTGAGTTCAATATCGAAAGCTTCTCTTACCCCGAAGAGGTTAAGAAGATGCAGGAGAAGGCGGCTGCCCAGTCTATGATCACTGATGCCAATAAGTATACACAGATGGCTATGGCAGATGCTATGGCTAACGGCGGTAACGGCGGCGGCGGTAACATGGCTACAGATATGGCAGGTATGGCTATGGGAATGGCTATGGGACAGCAGATGGCTCAGAATATGATGGGCGGTCAGGCCGCAGGCGCAGCAGGTGCAGCTCCCGTGGCAGGAGCTAAGTTCTGCCCTAACTGCGGAACTCCCACCAACGGAGCAAAGTTCTGCTCTAACTGCGGAACACAGCTTGGTTGACGGATAATAACCGGCAAGTATAATAATGATCATTAAATAGACCACTTGATAGTTCAGGTGGTCTATATTTTGCCCGACAGAAGGTGTGGGATGACAGGAGAAACAGGATGGGATATTTGGATGCGTTAAATGATATGCAAAGGGAAGCCGCCATGACAACCGAAGGACCGGTATTGATACTTGCCGGAGCGGGAAGCGGTAAGACAAGGGTGCTGGTACACAGGATCGCTTATTTGCTGGATGATAAGGGCATAAATCCGTGGAATATCTTAGCAATCACCTTCACCAACAAGGCGGCACAGGAGATGAGAAATCGTGTGGATGCAATGGTAGGGCAGGGTGCTGACAGCATATGGGTATCAACCTTTCATTCATTATGTGTCCGTATCTTAAGAAGACATATCGATTTGATCGGGTATGACAATAATTTCACCATATATGATACAGACGATACCAAGACAGTCATGAAGGATATTATGAAGCGCCTCAATGTGGATACGAAGACTGTCAAGGAGAGGACGGCTCTTGCAACCATATCCTCTGCCAAAGATGAACTTATCGGTGCGGAGGAATTCAGGGATAACAGCATGGGAGATTACAGACAGGAGATCATCGCCAAGCTGTATGAAGAATATGAGAACGTACTCCATAAGGCCAATGCCCTTGATTTTGACGATCTTATAGTGCAGACCGTGCGGCTTTTTAAGGAATGTCCGCAGGTTTTAGACAATTATCAGGAGAGATTCCGCTATATCATGGTTGATGAGTATCAGGATACCAATACCGCACAGTTTGAACTGGTAAGGCTTCTGGCTGACAAATACCGAAATCTGTGTGTGGTTGGAGACGACGACCAGAGCATATATAAGTTCAGAGGAGCCAATATAGGCAATATCCTTGATTTTGAAAAGGTATACAGAGAAGCAAAGGTTGTAAAACTGGAGCAGAATTACCGCTCAACCCAGAATATACTTGACGCTGCCAATGCGGTGATAGCCAATAATGCTGAGCGTAAGGATAAAAGCTTGTGGACTGATAAGGGGGCGGGAGAAAAGATTCACTTCATGCAGCTTGATACGGCATACGAAGAGGCGGATTATATAGCTTCGGATATAGCCAAGGCAGTAAAAAGGGGCAGAGCTAAGTACGGCGACTGTGCCATACTGTATCGAACAAATGCACAGTCACGTATACTTGAGGAGGCTTTCGTAAGAGAGGGGATGCCTTATGACATAGTGGGTGGCATTAACTTCTATTCAAGACGTGAGATCAAGGATGTACTGGCCTATCTTAAGACCATAGATAACGGCGTGGATGATGTTGCCGTAAAAAGGATCATCAATGTGCCCAAAAGGGGCATAGGGCAGACTACTATAAGCAAGGTATCGGATTATGCGCTTGAAAAGGATATAAGCTTCTATGATGCGCTGTGTGAGGCTTCTGCGATACCGGGACTTGGTAAGGCTTCGGGTAAGCTTGAGGGCTTCGTGAATATGATAGGCGTGATGAGGAGCAAGGCTGAATTCATGGATATCGGGACACTGATAAAGGATGTGCTCAGTACCACCGGATACCTTGAAGAACTTGAGAATTCGGATGAGGATGATGCCGAAGACAGGATAGAGAATGTAGATGAGCTTATATCCAAGGCCGTAAGCTATACGGAGGAAAATCCGGAGAGTAAGCTTTCGGATTTTCTTGCGGAGGTGGCTCTTGTAGCGGATATTGACGGAGTTACAGACGGTGCAGACAGGGCACTTCTTATGACTTTGCACGGAGCAAAGGGGCTTGAATTCGACCGGGTGTATATAGCAGGGGCTGAGGACGGAGTATTCCCCGGAATGTCTGCAATCTTCGATGAGGATGCATCCGCTATCGAAGAGGAGAGAAGACTTGCCTATGTGGGAATCACAAGAGCAAGGGAAGAACTGACCATAACCTGCGCCAAGGCCCGTATGATCCGGGGTGAGACACAGTACAACTGCGTAAGCAGATTTGTAAAAGAGATACCCGAAGCACTTCTGGATAACAAGCCGCAAAGCCGTAAGGCGGTTGAATACGATGGCCGAAGAGTCGATGAGTATGCGGAGGATTCGAGTGAAAGAAGCGCTTTTACCGGTAAGCCATACGGTGGATATATACAGGAGACGGTAAGTTCTTACAGCAGACCCAAGGCGGTTGTAAGACCCAAGGTTACACCTGATGGTAACAAGCCGTATATATCCAGAGGCATAGGAAGCCTTAAGAGTGCCGGAATACAGAAGGGAGCGCCGGCATCCGGCAAGCTTGCATATGAAGTCGGAGACAGGGTTAGACATACCAAATACGGTGAGGGAACGGTTAAGAATATATCGCTTGAACCCAGAGATTATAAGGTGACGGTAGAATTCGACAGCGTGGGACAGAAGATAATGTATGCTGCATTTGCCAAGCTTGAGAGGGTATAGGACGGGGATCGGGGCATGGAAAAAGTACCTTGCCTGAGGTTAGTGTATGTGATAATATATAAAAGTGAGGGGATAAGAAGAGGAATATAATACTGTCAGACAGATTATTGCGGAGGTATAGATATGGACAGACTTGATGATGTGATGAGTATGATGAAGGGTATAATCAAGACAAAGGAAGAGGAAGATAAGAAAGTCAATGTGCTGGCCATTGTCATAACGGCGCTTATAGTTGTTGTTGCCATCGCTGCGGCGGTATATGCGGTATACAGGTTTACACAGCCTGATTTTGATGATGATTTTGATGATGATTTCGGTGATGATGACGATCTGGACGAATTCTTCGAGGATGAGGAGGATGAGCCCGCAGTGAAGTCTGACACTGAGAAGAAGGCTAAGGAGGATGAAGTCAAGTCTTAAGAGCGGACTTAGGAAGCCGGAGACATCAGGGTAATGATGTATGTACGGATAACGGGACTGAATCGATTGGATTGAATAAGAGTTAAATAACCCTCTGTTGAAGAATAATGTTCAATAGAGGGTATTTTGTTAGTATAAAGGCTATATAAGAGGAGCATCAAACAGTATATGAAGCGTGGAGAGATCGTAACGGGGATAGTAGAGAGAACCGATTACCCGTGTAAGGGTATTGTGAGAGTCGACGAAGATAATATTCTGACGGTTAAGAACGTGATACCGGGACAAACCGTGAGCGTAAGGGTTAAGAAGGTGCGTCACGGCAAGGGCGAAGGCTCGCTTATTGAAGTGCTTAAGCCTGCGAATAATGAGATCACACCGCCATGCGATAAGTTCGAAATATGCGGCGGCTGTGCATATATGAGCTTATCCTATGAAGACCAGCTAAAGCTTAAGGAAGAGCAGGTCTTAAGGCTGCTTAAGGGTGTGCCGGGGCTTGAGGATATAGATGACGGAAGATGGGAGGGCATCAGGCGCAGTCCCGCACATCTTGGATATCGCAATAAGATGGAATATACCTTCGGTGATGAATATAAGGACGGACCTATGTCTCTGGGGCTCCATAAGAGGGGGAGCTTCTATGATGTCGTGGATGCCGGCGGTTGCAGGATATGTGATGAAGACTACGGGCTGATAGTGAGTGAGTCGCTCTCTTTTTTTAAGGAGAAAGGATTAAGCTACTATCACCGGATGAGACATGAGGGATATCTGCGCCATCTGATGGTACGTAAGGCGCATTATACCGATGAGATCATGGTGGCGATAGTCACTACCACGCAGTCTGATTTCGACATGGGGCAGTATAAGGATATGCTGCTTGGTCTTGCGGAGAGGCTTAAGGGTAAGATCGTAAGCATAATACATACTTATAATGATTCGCTTGCCGATATCGTACAATCTGACAGGAGTGTCATATTGTATGGCAGAGACTATATCACGGAAAAAATGCTGGGTATGGAATTTAAGATATCCGAGTTCTCGTTCTTTCAGACGAACACAGGAGGAGCAGAGATGCTGTATGAGACGGCGCGCGACTACATCGGCGATATCGGACAGGGCAAGGCGGTGGTATATGATCTCTACAGCGGGACGGGCACGATAGCGCAGATGATGGCATCCGTGGCCGGTAAGGTCTATGGTGTCGAGATCGTGGAAGAGGCCGTTGCGGCAGCGCGTGAGAATGCGTTACTTAACGGAATAGATAATTGTGAATTCATCGCGGGGGATGTGCTTAAGGTGTTAGATGATGCGGTATCCGGAGACGGAGCCGTGACCGGATCGGATGGATGTACCGGTATGCTGCCAAAGCCTGACTTCATCATCCTTGATCCGCCAAGAGACGGCGTGCATCCCAAGGCACTACGGCGTATCATCGACTACGGAGTGGATCGTATTCTGTATATTTCGTGTAAGCCGACTTCTCTTGTGCGTGATCTTGAAGTCTTCTTAACGCATGGATACGAAGTGACAAGATGTGTGGCTGTCGAGCAATTCCCGATGACTTCGCATGTGGAGACCTGTTGTTTGCTCGAACGACTTCGAAATGCAAAGGATTATGTCACGTTTACGCTTGATATGGAAGATTATTATCGGATTAAGGACGCAGAGGCAGATAAGAAAAACGATAGTACAAACTAATCGTTTTTGGTCAACTGGCTGTAATAGCTAAGCAAGCGCTGTAGTGTTGCATCATCTGCACTTTCTGTATTCTT
>ODAI013258523.1_pt1 | contig 22068 bp, 18 predicted proteins | sample 1539321 | NCBI WGS metagenome assembly ODAI01 (sample SAMN02144231, study PRJEB22623) | gut metagenome | biome: sheep rumen | host: Ovis aries | place: New Zealand | reverse complement strand
CCTTTACACTCAAGGTGAGCCATAACCACAGCATCTGGGTTTTCCTTCTTCAGACGTGCTATTTCCCCAACAGAGAAACGCTCATGAACATGACAACCGCCATTCCAAAGCTCCATCTGACGACCTGTAACTGAGTTGATGTAAGAGCCGAGGTTATAGTCAGGACCGAAGAGTATCTTTGCGTCCTTAGGCAACTGGTCAATCACCTTCTTGGCATTACCAGAAGTTACCACAACATCGGTAAGTGCCTTTGTAGCAGCCGTTGTATTGACATACTGCACAATCATATATCCTGGATGCTCTTCCTTCCATTTCTTCAGATCAGCAGCAGAACAAGAATCGGCAAGCGAACAACCGGCATTCAAGTCTGGAGAAAGCACTTTCTTATCTGGTGACAAGAGCTTACAGGTCTCTGCCATGAAGTGAACACCACACATTACGATGATCTTGGCATCTGTCTCAGCAGCCTTACGGGCAAGGGCAAGAGAGTCGCCTACGAAATCGGCAACCTCCTGAATCTCACCAACGGTATAGTAGTGAGCAAGCACCACGGCTTTCTTCTCCTCGCACATCCTGCGAATCTCAGCTTTCAGATCAAGCCCTTCATCTACCGGCTCTTCAATATAGCCCTGATCTTTCCATTTGTCTATCATAATTACGAATTCAATAAAAAGCCCCTCACCTGCCCTCTGGGCATCCTCTCCCCAAGGGGCGAGGGGGATGTTAGAAACCGCAAAGCTATAAGCTTGCAAAATATATTCCCACTTTCAAAGTAACCCCCACAAGCTATAGAAGTAACTTTTTCCTCGCCCCTTGGGGAGAGGATGCCCAAAGGGCAGGTGAGGGGCTACCTATCCCCCTAAAAGGGGGAGGGTTGGAATAGAGGGTACAAAGTTACGAATATTTCTCTTTTCTACAAAATTTCAAAGCATAAAAATAAAAAATATTTTTCATTTTCTTTCTTTTATGAATATTATTTATACTTTTGCAGAAATTTGTGAAGTCTGATAGGCTCTCAAGCATTCGTAATTAGTAAATTGTCATCATAAAAGTGTCCAATCTCAAAGGCTATCTCTTTGCTGCAATCGCAGCTGCTTCCTACGGAACAAATCCGATATTCGCCATACCTCTCTATCGCGAAGGTATAAGCGTTCCTTCTGTCTTGTTCATGAGATATGCTATGGCTGTTGCCATCATGTTTTTTGTAACGATGATCAAAAGTCCGAAGGCGTTTGTCATCAAGCCTAAGTATGTTGGTTTGCTTGCTTTCATGGGCATATTGATGGTGTTGTCTTCCATAGCATTATTTGAGAGTTACAAATACCTCTCAGCCGGAATTGCCTCTACCTTGCTCTTTTTCTATCCTGTAATGGTGGCTATCATAATGGCAATTTTCTATAAAGAACGCCTCACAAAGAAGTCGTGGGCATGTCTCGTAACAGCTTTTCTTGGTGTTGTTATTCTCTCAAAGAATGATGACGGAGGTTTTATAAGCCTCCTTGGCCTTACGCTTGTTATGCTCTCATCTCTCTCCTACGCTATTTATCTGGTATATATCAACAGAGGTCCGATGAAGAAAATCAACACCTCTACCATTACTTTCTATGTCATCTTGGGAGGCTTTCTTGTTATGATTCCTTATTGCCTTCTCGATGGTGGGTTGATGCTTCCAAAAACCACACCTGCATGGATAAATGCCATCGGACTTGGCTTTTTCCCTACCGTTATCTCTCTCATCTTCACCTCTCGCGCCATAGCCTTGATAGGAAGTACGGAAACAGCCATCTTCGGAGCTCTCGAACCTCTCACAGCCGTTATTCTCGGCATTCTCATTCTTGGCGAAACCCTCACCATAACACCTGCCATTGGAATGATTCTGATATTCGTATCAGTTACCGTTCTTATGATGAAGAAGAAGTGAGTTCTATTCTGAGTATTTGATATTTGTATCAAATTCCTCATCTTTATTTCTAACAGTAATCCATGTCTTGTATAATTTCTTTGCTCGGATTTCATCCCACGAATTATTCTTAGCATCTTCATACTTGATTAAGAAGAAGTAGCAAGTGTCAGAATTTAAGAACAAGATATCAGGTTTTATTCCACATAACGAGTCCGGTAATACAACCTCTCGTTCATAATAATCTGGTAATGTGATTTTTTTGGATTCATTTTTGTTGTTGAGATTATTCCAAAGAGAAATATTTTTAGTATTTATACCAACGGAAAAGTCGGCAATGGGATTCAATTGATAGTATACACTATCAATGTCGTTGTAGTGAGATGCACCTATGAATAGCGTGTCATTCGTGCAATTTTTGAATCGAACCTGAAAGGCTTTGTTATAATCCATTACAGGTATGCAAGACGATAATAGAGAGACAATTACCGAGATGCATACTAATAGATTCCTTTTGTTCTTGGTTATATTCATAGCTTTATCTTATAGAGTTTGGTTATAGTTATTGTATTTTTTGATTGCAAAGATAAACAAAAATCCATATTTCCCCAAGAAAATCTATGGGAAAATTCTTTCTGCCTCGTATTTCCCTCCGTTGTAGCTCTTATGTAAATACCATATAAATACCATAAAGATACCATATAAATACCATTAAAATACCATTAACTATGGTAATATTATGGTATTATTATGGTAATATAATGGTATTATAATGGTATTATAATGGTATTATGAACGGAGGAAAAGCGAAAGAATAGCGGATTTGCTTACAAGGGAAAGACAAAGAATAGAGCGATTTTATATACTCTCATTCCTTGTCATGTTATCCCAAAATGCAGAAGCATTCGCATTTTCTGACAAAAGAATATTGTATAATCAAAAACTTTTCGTAATTTTGCCAACAATTGTATATTGTACTTTGTAAATTGTAAATGGCTAAGACTGGTTTAGTACTCGAAGGCGGTGGAATGAGAGGTCTCTTCACGGCTGGAATCTTGGATGTCCTTATGGAAAACAATGTCACGTTTGATGGCGTTGTCGGGGTATCTGCTGGTGCGACTTTTGGATGTAATTTCATCTCGCATCAAATTGGTCGTGTCCTGCGATATAACATGTCTCAACGTAAGAATCCAAAGTATATGGGCATAAAGTCGCTGATCAAGACAGGCGACTATGTGGGCGGAGAGTATTCATATCATATTCTGCCTACTCAGCTTGATGTTTTCGATTTTGAAACCTTTGAGAAGAATCCTACCGAGTTTCATATAGTTGCTACAAACGTAAGAACAGGTGAGGCTGTTTATCGCCGTCTTGACAAGATAGACTATACGGGTATGGAATGGATTCGCGCATCTGCCAGTATGCCTATCATTTCCAGACCTGTGGTTATTGGTGATTTAGCATTACTCGACGGAGGTATTGCCGATAGTATTCCTTTGAAATATTTTGAGAATGAGGGCTTTACAAAGAATATAGTAATCCTTACCCAGCCGAAAGGCTTTAAGAAGAAACTCACCAAGCTAATGCCTGTATTCAAAGCTACTATGCGCAAATATCCTGCTATTATCGAGGGTATGAGCAAACGCCATTTAATGTATAATCAAGAGCTTGAATACATCACTCAACAGCAAAAGGAAGGTAAATGTTTGGTTATCTGCCCTTCTGATACCCTTCCTATCGGCAGAACCGAGCAAACTCCCAAGAAGATGCAATTTGTCTATGATATGGGAAGAAAGGCAGGAGAAGAAAATCTTGCTGCCATAAGGCAGTTTATAGCGAAATGATATGCTTAATATCCTTTTTATAAATGCAAAGATATGGACTTGAAAGATCCGATAGACAGACATAATGCCAAAGTTCTACTTTTGTGCTTAATCATTTTTGTTGTTGTTAATTCCATCTTTATATTGGTACGTGAATTCAACTCATTTTTCCTGTTACTTGCATCTGTACCTATTATCATCATATTAGCTTTTGGATTAAAGCATCACAAAAAATAAATATGAATTCATTATAACAGAATGTGTGTCTGCCATTAAGGTTGACACACATTTTTATTTTGCAAGTACCCTCTTTTTCTCTTCAAACTCTCTCGAAAAATACCTCAAAAAGTCAGAGTTGTAAAGAAAAACATATACATTTGTTTCGAATAAAAATAAGGGAAAACGGATTTTCGTGTTTTTTCTGAAAAGGAATCTCTATGACTCTTTAATCCCCATTTGAATATTGTGTGCGGGCACATTTTGCAGATATGCAACATAAAATGCACTATACAGTATTGTTGTTTTGCTCTATTGCGCAATTGTAAAAAGTGTTGCATGATATAAATCGCAAACTTTATGTAACAAAAATTCTTGCACAAAAGGGAAAAACTTCATACCTTTGCACTCGGAAATAAGTGTAATAATTATGTTAAAGGGGAAAAACTTTTTCATTTGATTTAGGGGAACAATGACGAGGTATTAAGCTAAGGTAAATTTCAGATTGTATTGTTTCAGGTAACAAGAAAAGGTCGAGATCCGGCGCAAAAGCTGGACTTGACCTTTTTCTTATGCATATACAAGTAAACTGATTGGAAGGAAAGTAAATTGCCAGAAAATATATTTCAGTAAATTTTGTGCCAATATTTTGGAGGAATCAGATTTTTTACTTATTTTTGCAAACAGAAAAATGAACATTAATTATTAACCGTTTAAATTTCAATAACAAGAAACAGAAAGTACTTATTAGAATCAATCAGACGAGCGGTAACGTTCCCCTTGTGCGAAATCAGTATCAGATACTGGTATTTGCAAGAAAGTTAAAGACTTATTTATTAACATGGGTGAGCAACTACCGATTCTCTCGAAATAAATATACATTGAGCTATTTGCTCTTGTTCTCTCAGTCCGAAACCGCCAATTTCAAAACAACGAGAACAAGTCAGCGAAAAGTTCCATGTCCATTTAGGGCATGGGCTTATCCGTAAACTTGTCAGTTGTGAGGTGCTTGGCGGTACCAGGATTGAGGACGAGGACTATCGGAAAGTCTGCGCCCTTTTTTTGTGTTCTATCATGAAAAAATTATTAACACTTATTTTTCTAAGTATAATCTCCTCTAATCAAATTTATGCGGAGATAACATGGAGTTTGTCTGATGATGGTACTTTAACCATATCAGGAACAGATATGCCAGACTATTATGATTATTATGATGACATAGCAGCTCCTTGGCATTCTCAACGTGATATAATTAAGAAAGTGATAATTGAAAATGGAGTAACGAAGATCGGAAGTTGTGCATTCCGTAATTGTTCAAACCTATCCTTGATTATAATCCCTAAATCTGTTACAAGTATTGGATATTCAGCATTTAGTGGCTGCTCAAGTCTCACCTCTATCACTATCCCTAATTCTGTAACGAATATTGAGAGCAATACTTTTTATAGGTGTTCTAGTTTTACCTCAATCACAATTCCTAACTCTGTGACAAAAATAGGTAATTGCGCTTTCCTTGATTGTTCAAGTCTTACCTCAGTTACTATCCCTAACTCTGTGAAACAGATTGGGGATAATGCTTTCTCTGGATGCTCAAGTCTTACCTCAATCACGCTTCCTAACTCTGTGATAGCTATAGGAAATTATGCTTTCTCAGGCTGTTCAAGCCTCAACACGATAACTATACCTAATTCTGTGACGAGTATTGGAAATTTTGCTTTTGCGGATTGCTACAATCTCACCTCGGATAAGTCTATTAAAGGGAAATAAAAGGTATGATAGTTGAAATTGTAGAGGATTGGTGACTGTAATCAATGGAAATATTGACCTTCGTATGCCATTCTATGAGAGGTGTAACACCCTTGAACAAAAACTTTTTTCTATTTTTATTGTCATGAGTATTACACCATGTGTTGAACGGGTGAAAAACGTTAGTGTAACGGTGAAGGTAAAAAATAAAAAGTTTTTAAATAGGAGAGGTCTATCCTTCTTTATTGCTTGATTTTTAGTTAGTTACACCTATAAAAACGTATGGGCGCCTCCCCTATTCAAAATCTTTCTCGAAAAAACATCCAAATGGCAGAAATGTAAATAATCAGATAAATCATATACATCTGTTTCGAATACAGTTAAGGGAAACGGATTAATATGATTTATCTAAAATATTGTTTTCACTCTTATATATCCACTTTTCACTCTTCACTTGTTTTACCTCCGCTTCTCCTTCGCTTCTAATCCGTTTCTCCTCCGTTCCTGAACTAAAGGATCATAGGAGGAAAATGGGACTTACAAGGGACTTGCTTGGGAGGAAGTTCAAAGTTACTTCTTCAAATCCTTGAGATCTAGAATCATACCACCACCACTTGCAACAGTTGGCAAATGGCCATCCCATTTCTCAATCCAGTCTTCCTGAACAATATATTGCGAGAGACTTGCAGCAATCTTTGAATTGTAATATGCTTCTGCATCTGCCTTAATCTGCATAGCCTCAGCAGCACCTTTAGCCTCAGCAATCTTGATTTTTGCTTCAGCCTCAGCCTCTGCAACCTTGTTCTTTGCCTTGAGAGCTGACTGAACAGCAGCATTCTTCTCATTAATCATCTGAGCAAGAGATTGTGGAGGGGTGATCTGTGAGGTGAACTCCTCTACTATGAAACCTTCCTTCTGGAGAGAAGACTCAAGACGATGACGGACATCGCTCTCGAAATTTGCACGACTTGACATCAGAGAATCACTCGTATAGCGGTTTGCACAAGTGCGGTAAGCCTCGTAGATACAAGTGCGGATATAGCCGTTCTCCAGTTCATGAACACCCTCACGATACTTTACGAAGATATCACAAGCCTTGGCTGGATCTATGCGGTAGGCAATAGTAGGATCCATCTGGAAGGTAGAAGCATCCTTCGCATTCACGTTGAATGGCTCATAGTTCTTACGCTGGAGATAGGTAGGATAGGTGAAGACCTTTGTCGTTATAGGGTTGTAGAACACCCATCCCTTACAAGTGCCTTCCACACCACCGTATTTCTCCTTTGAAGAATCCCACTTGTGGAACTTGATACCAATCTCACCTGAATCAACTACCGTACATGATTTTGATAACAGGATAGTGAAAACAAGGGCGGCAGCTACAGATATAAATGCCCATTTCACTTGTGAAACTGATATGTTGAATTCTGAACTTTTGAATCCTGTGCTATTATTAAATTTTGCCATTTTTTCTGAGTTTAGAGTTTTGGGGGTATAGTTTAAGGTTTAGTGGTTAGAAATCAGGGGTAAGCTTTTCGCCTTCCGGTCCCCTCCCTACGGGGGAGGGCGGGGGGAGAGGCCTCTTTATATCCTCACAGCCGTACCGCTACAGCTAACCATCAGCATACTGCCTGATTGGCCTATTGTCTCATAGTCGAGGTCGATACCTACGATAGCATTAGCACCCATGTTTTCAGCACGTTGACGCATCTCATTAAGAGCCTTTTCCTTAGCCTCGCAGAGTGTGTTCTCATAGCTTGAAGCGCGTCCGCCAAAGATGTCGTGAAGAGAAGCTGTGAAATCCTTGAAGAAGTTAGCGCCTATGATTACTTCGCCTGATACTATTCCGAAATACTGCTGGATTGGGCGACCTTCGATTGTTGGAGTTGTTGAGAGTAACATAATGATTTCCTTTCTTTTAATTTATGTGATTAATAATGTTATTTGTTTGTTTTGATGTTGCAAAGGTACGATAATAGCATAAAAACATGAAATTATCGCAATGAATTGGGTAAAATATTGGAAAAGTAAGGAAAAACTCGTATCTTTGTTGCGAAAAAAAGAATGGCCTCTCCCTCCGCCCTCCCCCGTAGGGAGGGAGCCGGAAGGCGAAAAAGTAATTTAATTATTAATATTCACAATAAATTAGCCTCCACAAGTGCTCCGGCTCCCTCCCTACGGAGGGAAGTCCGATGTTGATAACATCGGAGTATGTGAAAACGGGGGGGAGAGGCCACTTTTATATTATGAGAGATCTCGCACGACAGGGAATATACCGCATTATATATGACATCATCAAGGCTGACAGCATTATTGTGCGCCGAGAGATAGATGCCGTAAAACAACTTTGTGACAAATACGGAATAACTACCAAGCACAGAATTGCGTCTATGAATCTTTCGCTTGCAGAAGCCGTGAAAGAGGTGCAAAGTCTGACAATAGGTCAGGTTGAGGAACTGCGCAAGGACATTAGCCAACTTATTCTTGCTGATGAAACCAGCCAACTCGAGGAGGCTCTTCTTCTGTTTGCCATAATGAAAGCTATTGACGGAAAATGCGAGGTGGTAAGCGTTCCATGGGGCGAGATAATGATGGATAACTCCCAACTCCTATTTATAGAAGAGGGTTTTGACGAGGATGTAAACGATTATATAGAGGCACACTATAACACGATTGTGAATACCTGTAAGGTTGGAGGTTTCGACTTTGTGTATATTCCAAAGCTTGCAAAGGTATTTGCTTCACAATCAATGACAAGTGACCTTTTCTTCTATTTCTCGCCAACTGCAACGATAGAGGAGGCACAATACATTGCCGATAATCTGTGTAATGCCACAACATCTATGGTATATCGTGAATTGCTTGTCGGGAAGATGGGGTTCCGTATGGATGTAACTAATCCATCCTTATTGTTCAGAGTATCATTCTCGGTAGTCAACGGACAGAGAATGGCTAACTATGCACTTATCAATACTGATAGCGATATGCTTATGCAGTTAGAGGAAATAGTATCTGAACTTCAGAGGTTGCAAAATGGCAATACGCTTGCCATCAGCAATATACACGTAAAGCAAGATACATTTATCTATAGTGGTTTCTATCGCACGCTATTCGACCTTCTCACATATCGCAAGGGGGCAAAATGCGAGCTTATGGTAAGTCCTTATAGCCATAATAACGTACTTTCCATTCGCACCACGACATCAGAATCAGAAACAGAACAACCTTTGGATCTTGGCCCGAAGGAATCGGCCTTTTATGTCTTTCTGATAAAAGAGACACAAGAGTATGGAGGGTTCAGAACTGATATGCAGACAAAGGAGGATTTAGCCTATCTTTCTGAAGCTCAGAAACGCTTTGAGCAAACATATTTCTCTCTCTGCAACAGAGATACGGCACCTGATATTACAGATGCTGGAATACGTCGCCCTATGCTATCAAAAATACGCAAGGCAATAGAGAATAATGATATAATCGTCCAGCGTATGATGTTTATGCCGGAGGTAAGTAGAGACAAGAGTATAAAAGTGTACTATGGGAAAGTGTAAAGTAGAAAGAGTAAAGTATAAGGTGTAAAGATTCACCTTACATATTTCCTCGTGGTTTTTCCATCAGAAATGATATAAATGCCATGATGCTTGATATCATTAATCTTCATTCCATTGATATCATAAATAGTTTTCTTACTATTATTTGTCACATTTTCCTCTATGCCTGTATAAACGCTATTGATATATTCTATTCCCGCAAGCGCATCTATCTCACCCCATCCATAGTAGTTGTTTGGATAGTCAAGTGACCCGTCATAATGGGTACAAGTATGGGCAAATACATCCTTTATCTGCTCTGGTGTCAAAGTTGGGCAGACCTGAAGCCAGAGAGCTATAACGCCTGATACCATCGGACATGACATAGACGTACCCTTTGCCAAAGCCCAATAATGCTTTCTTCCTTCATATTCAAATACGCGTGAACCGTATTTATCCTCCAGATGAAGGTCTTGTTTGTAACTGTTTGTTGAAGAAACGATATTCACTCCGGGAGCCATAACATCAGGTTTTATGCGGTTGTCGATGGTTGGTCCCACACCACTAAAAGCTGCCCTTACGCCACCTGTTCCATAGTTATCGCCACTGACTCCCCCATAATGAAGTGGCACCTCCGTTATGTGTGCTGTTGCGCCTACTCCTATTACCCTTTCGGCACAGCCAGGGAACATTATGCTATGCGATGATTCGAAATCACATAGATTATTGTCGATATCGCTGCTTTTGAAACCTCCTCCAGCACAGAAAACCTCTATGTCGTTGTCGTCTCCAAAAACCGTAAATGATATATCGGTATTCTTTCCGAAACTAACATTGTCAATATCGGAAATCATAAACTCCGAAGCATACAAAGTCTTATCATAACATTCAGGATATACGCACAGACTTATTGGAAAACGCTTATCTCCAACATATAACGTGTCTTGCATAACACTATCAGGAAATGCAGAAAGCTCCGTCATATCATATTCCCACTTTACCCTTTCCACTTTATTCTCACTTTCATCATTCTGATAGAACGAAAGTTGCATCTTCAAAGGCTTTGTTGAGCGCATGACATAGGCTGCATCATTTGAACTGCTGAACAGAAAAGCTCCTTTCTTACTCTCTCCCTTTGCCTTATGTATGTAGGAGCCTATACTACCATCATTACCCACAGAAGCACATATTATACGCCCAGAGCCAACCATTTTGTTTATTACCTCATGATATAGTTTACCGTCATGCAGATCTACATACTCACCTTCGGAGAAATTTATCACACAAGGCTTGCCAACGCTTTCCGCATAGTCGAAGATATACTTAAAGCCAAGCAGATCAGTTGCCATAGTGTATTTGTATTGATCGTCTTCTGGTACAATATCCTTATTGTTAATGACATAATTTGACACCACGCATATTTCTGCATCAGGAGCCATGCCAACGTATTGGCAGAAAGTGCCATTGCCCTCTCCTCCTGAACCTGTTGCTGTTCCCAAAGTGTGAGTTCCATGATATTGTGTTTGTCCGTCAGCCGAATGTCGCTTACTGAGAATGGCCTCTGCACCTTTGTATTGTCGTCCCACATATATTGTATCTTTACCCACTACAGGCTCACCTTCTCCTGAATAATCAAGCATATCCCACACTTGCTTTATGCGATATTCTTGTGTATCAGTTGAATACCAGTTTGGATGCGTTAAGTCAAAACCAACATCCATTATACCAACAATTACTCCCTTACCTGTTGCAGATAACGGGGCAGGACTATGCCATACGTCTTTCGCACGTACTATTGCGGCTGAGTTATCATTTGTAATCGAGCAGCTTTTTCCTGCCTCTATCCTGTGAATTGAAGGGTGTGAGCAAAGTGAAGATATTTTGTCAAGAGGAATACTCGCAATATATATATCATCCCAGTTTGCGTATATCTTGCAGCCATTCTTCTTTAGCAATTGAACATCAGAAGTCTTTACCAAAGCCGTCAATTCGGGTACATGAGCCTTCTTTGCCTTTAATCTTGTGTCTTTCGCCTTTTGACTGGATTGATACTCTGCTACTGCTTTTCTAACATACGATGACATCTTGCCTTGATTTTGCGACCAAGACACATTTTGAATTACGAAGAACAAAATACCAAATACCAGGATATATTTTATATTCAATATGGTTTTCATTCTTTTCTTTTTTTATTTATCTGGCTACAAATATAATTATATTTTCCATATTTTCCAAATATGCATACAAGAAAAGCACATTAAATTTCGTAATTCGGGATTTTCTTATTACCTTTGCGCTCTAAAACAAAAAAATATATCGGGTGATAAAGGTAAAGAACAATAAATACAACAGCATATTAAAGGCGACAAGTCTCTTGGGTGGTGTTCAGATGATTAACATTCTGCTCAACCTACTTCGCACGAAAGCCATTGCCATATTGCTTGGTCCTTCGGGTGTAGGGTTGAATGGCATCTACAACGAGACTCGCGAGCTTATTCATACTACTACGAACCTCGGTCTTGACATCAGCGGAGTACGTGGCATCTCTCAGGCTTTTGAGCAAAACGATGCTGCGGAGATTGACCGTCAGGTCACCTTGCTTCGTACCTTGGTATTGCTGTTTGCATTGTTCGGCACGCTCCTTTGCTCTCTTATCGCCCAGCCTCTTTCTTGGTTTACCTTCAATGACTACTCGCACACGTGGGATTTCGTATTCCTCTCACCTGCTGTGGCTTTCAGCACTATCACTTGTGGTGAAATGGCTGTTCTCAAAGGCTTGCGACAGTTGAAATCGCTCGCTTCCTTGTCAATAGTCAATGTGGTTGTTGCTATTGTCGTATCTCTTCCTATCTACTATTTCTGGGGCTTGAGCGGAGTCCTTCCGGCATTGGTTCTCTGCACTCTGCTTTGGGCTATGGCTGCCCTTGCATACGGTATCAAGGCTCATCCTTTCAGTTTCTTTACCAAATCCCGACAGTTAAAGGGTAGTAGCATTATACTTGGCATAGGTATCACATTCGTTGTGTGTGAGATAATCGACCATATCGCCAAACTATCCGTTCAGAGCTATCTCAATAACATCGCCTCTCTTGAAATGGTGGGACTTTACAACGCTTGTCGTACCATGACTTTAACATACGCTGGAATGGTGTTCTCGGCAATGGATCAGGACTATTTCCCACGTCTTTCAGGTGTTGTGAAGAATATGATTGATAGAACCGTCATTCTTACCAAACAGTTGGATGTTACCTTGATGATAATCACACCTATGCTCGTAGCATTCATCGTCGTGATGCCTATCATTGTACCGTTGCTTCTGAGTGGAGAATTCAGTTCTATTATCCCTATGGCTCAGATTATTGCGGCAAGTCTCATCTTCCGTGCTATATATCTGCCAAATGCCTATCTCCCACTTGCAGCCGGCGATTCAAAGGTGTATTTTGCCCTCAATTTGATAGGTGCCTTGAATACTTTCTGGATAATCCTCGGCTATGAGCTTGGCGGCTTGATGGGTATGGGTATTGCTATGTTTGGTGAGAACCTTATTGATGTGCTAATGGTAATGTTTATTTCCAAGTGGAAATACAAGATTTCATTACCTTCCAAAACAAGGTCCATGATCATTTTCGGCTTCCTGCTGATGTTTGTCACCTATTCTCTTTGCTATCTTTTGGAAGGCTGGAGCTATTGGGCAGTAGGTGTAATTCTTATTGCCGTTAGCATCTGGTATTCACTAAAGAATTATAAGGAAGCGTAGAATTATAATTATATAACGAAAACAAGTACAGAACCGTCTTACTGACCATTCTGTACTTGCCATTCATGAATTACATTTATTTTTCCGAAGAAAAACACATGGCATTATGCCTCAGAAAACTCATCTTTTCCGACACCGCATACTGGACAAACGAAATCCTCTGGCAGGTCCTCGAATGCTGTACCTGGCTCTATGCCATTATCTGGATCTCCTACTGCTGGATCATACTCCCAACCACATGTGTCGCATACATACTTTTTCATAATGTTTTTGTTTTTAGTTATTAATAAAATTATTTCTTATGTAGATTATTTGTCAAGTGCAACGTGTATAGCATCCTCGCACGGTCTTCGATTTGCCGAGTGCAACGTGCATAGCATCCTCGCACGAAGGAAAAAGTGCGTGTCAGCTCTTAAAGGCTGGCGCACGGTCTTTTGATTTGCCGAGTGCAAATATATGGATTAATATTCATACTACCAAATATTTTCGCAAATATTTTTTCTTTCTTGATTTATCTTTACTCCAAAGGCTATGGGGATTGCCACAAACTTTCTTTCACTTCCTATTTTTCACTTTTCATTTACCTGCCTCCACTCTTCTTTCACTTTAAACTCGCTTCTCCTCCGCTTCCAGAACTATAGGATCAGCGAAGGAAGAGCGAAGGATCATAGGAGTTACATGGGAGGAAGAATATGGCTGTTGTTTGCAAAAATACAAGAAAATCGGGATATGATTTGGTGGTATGAGAAAAATCGCTTATCTTTGTATGCTGTTAGCAAACTTTAGCCTATATAACATCCCAACGAATATTTGACAGCATTCCTAAAGCGAAACGGCTATGGCATATAGAATCATCCGAAACATAACGGCATCCCTTGCAATAGAGCAAAGAATGCCGATTATTTTTTTACACAAAACGTACGTTATTACTTCTTATAAATCAAAGGCAGAGCATAGTAGAGATACTCATTGATATGTCCGTAGAAATGCTCACCGTCCTTCTTCATAGAGAAGCGGAGGTTGGCATTTGGTGTGGCATAGCGGAAGAGAGGAGCATAGTTGTGGAGAGCCTCAACAGTTGCCTTCTCTGGGTTTCCTGCGATGTCCTTTGTGCCAGTATAGCCATAGACCTCGAAATCATGGGCGAATGGTGACTTCTCAAGCATTGAGTTCATCCATTGAGCAGCAAACTTGGCATCCTGCTTCTCACCCTTCTCATTATAAGCCCAGATATCACCACTCAGTGGGAGGAAATGCTTAACGGCATTTACGCCATAGGCAAGCTGATACCATGTAGAGAGGGCTCCCATAGAGAAACCGCCGTATGCACGATGATCACGTGACTTTGTAATAGCAACGCTGTCTGTACCCTCAAGATATGTGTTATACTTCTTCTCAACAGTTGGGATAAGGTCATTCTGAAGCTCTGTGTGGAAGTCGCGTGTAAGGGCTATCGCATCATTCATGTTGTTAGCTCCGATATTCTCGTCATCATCATAGAATGTAGGACAAACCACGATGATAGGGCGCATCTTACCCTCAGCAATGAGGTTGTCGAGGATATTACGCAAAGGCAGCCAATCCTTTGGAGGTGTGAGGAAAGAAGTGGTATTGTCACCACCTCCGTGCATGAGATAGAGCACATCATACTTGGTCTTCTTATCCTTTGCCTTATAGCCGTAAGGAGTATATACGCGGGCATGTTTCTGGAATGTACGACCATTCTTATGAGCCATATATTTGAACTCCTCTATCCTACCCTGCTTTGCATTAGGCTTGCGAACCTCGTCAGGAATAGGAAGGATAGGCTGAATCGTGCTCTCGAAATTGAACTTGTCACGCACTTTCCATACCTTCAGGCCTATACCACCAGGAACCATCGTGCCTGAAGGACGACACACGAAGATAGCATCGTTAAGCCAAGCATACTTACTGTCAACTGGAGCCTCGAACTTAGGAGAGCAGTAGAAATAACTGCCTGCTATGATACCCTTGTTGCGGATGTGGATAGTCACACCATCATCTGTGCGGATGCAGTAGATAGCCTCAATGTCGGTATGAGTTTTTCCACTCATCTGATAGTCAGCACCTCCAGGAAGCACTTCTCCCTTGATGTTAGGACCTTCAAATGTACCACCTGTGATAGGGATGATAAAACGATTGCCATGTGCAGTCTCACCTACACCATACGGCTGACCAAGTTTCACCTTAAGCTCCACTACAAATTCAAGTTCAGGATCAGGAGCCTGTGCATAGCAGCCTAACCAAGCCTTCCCAAAGGGAAGGATGTTTAATAGTAATACTAATAAAAATAGTCTTTTAAGCATAGTTATTATTTAAATTAATGATCTATTACAAGCCCCTCACCTGCCCTGTGGGCATCCTCTCCCCTTAGGGCGAGGAGGATGTTACTAAGGAGCGCTTCTCGTTGGCTGCCCTCCCTTCCCCATTACGGGGGAAGGGTTGGGGAAAGGGGTCGCAGGGGTTAGAGGTCTTACTTCATTATCTCCTTCACCAACCTGTCAGCCTTGCCCCACTTATCCATCATATAGACAACATAGCGGATGTCAACGCCGATGCAACGGGCAAGTTTAGTGTCGAAGAAGATGTCACCAGAAAGTGAATCCCAGTTACCGTCGAAGGCAAGTCCGATAAGCTCACCCTTGCCATTGAACATAGGACTTCCAGAGTTACCGCCAGTAATATCATTATTGGTAAGGAAACACAACTGGAGCTTACCTGTATTCTTGTCTGCATATCTGCCGAAATCCTTAGCAGAAATGAGTTCCTGCATAACAGGTTCTGCGAAATACTCAAAGTTATACTTACCCTCCGGAGCCGTCTTCTCATCGCCAAACTTCATCTTAGCCACCATACTCTCAGCCGTGGTGTAATAGCCAGAATCATAACCTCCAATGCTATATCCGCCAATCTGACCATAAGAAAGGCGCATAGTGAAGTTAGCATCTGAATAATGAGGCATATCCTCTTCCATACGAACCTTTGCAGCACAGAGATAACGCTCCTGAAGCTCTATCTTCTCTGAAATCTGGGTATATCGCTCACGAATATTACTGATAAGTCTGATGAGGTCATAACCCATCTGCATACCGAGATCTTTCTGCACGCTCTTCTTATTGAAGAAAATCTTTGTGTTATTCTTCATAATGAGCGATTTTGAGAAGAGATGGTCAACGTATGCCTGATAATCGCCCTTGAACTTTGTATCAATAGTGTTATAGAAATCAGGTATCCACTGTTCGTCAACCCATGTGCGGTAGTTCTGAAGCAGAGCCACGAGAATCTCCTTCTCTGTAGCCTCATCCCAAGTCTCGGTATTGTCGTCAAACTCAATATAGCGCTTCTTAGGATTATCCTCCGGACCCTGCACATGCCTACGGTTGATACTTATTGCTCTTGACGTTACCTCTGATCCACGAAGCATAGCCTCCATGAAATAAGTGAGGGGCTTTGCTATTTCAGCACGCTTTGTATATAGGTCTAAGAGAGTGATGAAATCAAGCTTTCCCTTGAGATAGCCGGTTGAATCCTGATAATGCTGTATCTTCTCTTCCATAGCCTCCTTCATACGAACAATTCCGATACTATCGATACACTTGTTCATACCAATGGCATTCTTCCAGTAATTCGATGACTGCGCATATTTTGAATCATACTTGATACGCACAGCCTCATCAGCACGCATGTGGCGAAGCATTATCTCCTGACGAAGACCGCGCACCTTGATACGAGGCTCGTGCTCGCAATCACGCATCTCCTGAATACCATAGCTTGAGAGATAACGCTCCGTACTTCCCGGATAACCCATAGTCATAGCGAAGTCACCCTCCTTATATCCGTCGAGCGATACCTTTGCCCATGTCTTTGGATGCATAGGCACGTTCTTCTCGCTATAAGGAGCAGGACCGCCTGTCTCTGGATCTACATATACACGGAATACGGAATAGTCACAGGTCTGACGAGGCCACATCCAGTTGTCGGTCTCACCGCCAAACTTACCCATTGACTTTGGAACAGCGAACACAAGGCGCACATCCTGATAGTCACAATAAACGGTAAGGAAGTATTTGTTACCTTCGAAGAAAGGCTTTATCTCTGCACGGAGAGTCTCATCCTGCTTCTTCACAACTCGGTTCTCCACATCCTCAAGTCCGTTGATCATCTCTTCCTGTTCCTGAAGTGAAAGAACATAGAAGCCGAGACTGTCAAGCACAGGGGTGATATCTTTCTGTGATACCATAAAGCTGACGAACAAGTCCTCGTTAGGCAGTTCTTCTTCGTATGACTTTGCACAGAAACCATTAAGCATATAGTCGTGCTCAACAGTAGAATGACTTCTGATAGCCTCAAAACCGCAATGATGGTTGGTGAATACAAGTCCGTTAGGAGAAACAACCACACCTGAGCAGAAACCGCCGAAATTGACTACCGAGCGGCATATAGCGTCAGAGTCAGAATAGAGCTTGCTCTGTGGCAAGGCAAATCCCTCAGCCTGCATCTGTCTGAATGCACCTTCAGGAAGATTGTAAAGAGTCCACATACCCTCATCAGCAGAAGCCGTGAAGGTTGAGAACATAAGGATTAAGCTATAAAAAACCTTTTTCATAAAAAAATTGCAGCCCTCACCTACGACCCCTTTTCCCAACCCTTTCCCCGTGAAGGGCAAGGGAGGAGAGCCGACGAATGGGCGAAAGGCATGTTAATTATTAATTATTAATTGTTAATTGCTATATGTTAATTGTTAATTATTTTTTTGGAATATCCAGTTTCCAAACTATTCCCACATACACAAGTATGAGCACGGTGTTGATAGCCATACGAGGGATGTCACTCATACCCTCAGTAACGAAGTGCATAACTGCATAGAGCACAGCCGTAACAGCTACATAGAACAGGAGTCTGCCCACTTTATAGTCGATTGGATATTTCTTCTGACCGATGAAATATGATAGCAGCATAGCCGTTCCATATCCCGCTACTCCTCCCCACGCACAAGCCATATAGCTATATTCCGGGATGAAGAAATAGTTCACAGCCAACAGTACGATACAGCCGGCAGCCGAGAACCAAGCACCCCATATTGTCTTGTCGATGAGCTTATACCAGAAAGACAGGTTGAAATACACACCCATCATTATCTCAGCAGCCATAACGATAGGCACAACCTTCATGCCCTCTCTATAGTCGCCACCAAGTATTCGCTCAAGGATTGGCATATAACCTATCACACAGAGATATGCAAGGAGAGTGAAGATGAGGAAATACTTCATAGCTACTGAGTAGTATTCCTTCTTGTCGCCATCCTTCGACTTTGCAAAAACGATTGGCTCATAAGCATAACGGAATGCCTGAGTTATCATCGCCATGATCATTGCTATCTTCACGCAAGCACCATAGATACCAAGCTGCACCTTCGCTTCCTGCGCATCCGGACAAACAAGTGGGAAGACCATCTTGTCAGCAGTCTGATTGAGGATTCCGGCAATACCCAGTATGAGGATAGGCCAAGAGTACTTGAACATTCTGCGAAGAAGATCAAAATCTACAATCTGGAACTTAATACCTTTCTCCTTGCAATACACTCGTGCTGCCACGTGCTCGTGAGCAAACTCAGGTATGAAGAAGAAGGTGATGAAACCTGTACATACGAGATTGAGTGAGAAGACATAGAACACATCCGTCTTGCCCAACCAAATGAAGTACACAAGATTCAAACCGATATTCATCAGAATGAAAAGCAGTTTGAGAGAAGCAAACTTGATAGCCTTCTTCTTGTATCTGAGGTAAGAGAATGGTATTGCCTGAAAAGCATCCAAAGCTACAACACAAGCAAGCATCAGGATATATTCCTTATGCTCCGTATAGTTAAGAGCCTCACTTATCGGACCTATTAAACCGAATGTCAAGACAAGGAACAGAGCTGACAACGCACTTACCATGAATATCGAGGTGGAGAACACACAATGCGGATTCTCATCTTCCTTATTGGCAAAGCGGAAGAATGTTGTCTCCATACCGAATGTAAGTATCACGAGCATCAGCGCTACATAGGCATAGAGATTCGTCACCACACCATAACCTCCACTCGCAGCAGAGATAACGTGAGTGTAGAGTGGCACAAGCAGATAGTTCAGAAACCTGCCTATGATACTGCTCATTCCATATATCGCAGTATCCTTAACTAAAGATTTTATATTTGCCATTTATTAAAAGCCCCCTCTCCAACCCTCCCCGAGGGGAGGGAGTTGGTACGCTATGGGGGTACGCGCATTATTTATTTCTTATTATTTCCTTAATTTCGGAATTCGAGTATTCGATAATTAGAGTATTCGATAATTAGAGTTCTCGATTTTTAGTGATTTGCCCCTTTCCGCCTACCGGCTCCCTCCCTACGGGGGAGGGCGGGGGGAGAGGCCGCTCTTTTTTACCCAAAGAACACATAGCATATCGCGATAGCGGCAATAACACCTGCAAGGTCAGCCAACAATCCGGCAGTAACCGCATGACGGGTGTATTTTATGTTCACCGCACCGAAATACACAGCCAATATATAGAATGTGGTATCTGTACTTCCCTGGAAGATACAAGCCAATCGGCCGACAAAGGAGTCTGCACCGAAGGTCTTCATCGCGTCAACCATCATTCCACGGGCACCCGAACCTGAGAGTGGCTTCATTATCGCCGTTGGAAGGGCATCTACAAATGCCGTGTCTATTCCGCAGATATTAATACACCATTTCAAACCGTCAATAACAAGTTCCATAGCACCCGAAGCCCTGAAAACACCGATTGCAACGAGGATTGCCACGAGATATGGAATGATGCGCACAGCCGTCTGGAATCCCTCCTTGGCTCCTTCTATAAATGAGTCATACACATTAACCTTCTTCCTCACGCCAGCCACGATGAAACCGGTAATTATCGTCATCAAGAGGATAGTAGCCGTTGAAGTGCTCACCTTGTTCATCGTGTCAGGATCCATCTGCGAGAATCCCCAGATGATACCTCCCACAGCAGCACACGCACCACCGAGCGTAAGTATCATAGTGCGGTTGAAGAGGTTTATCTTCTGATATATAGCGGTAATGATGATACCCGCGATAGTTGCCACGAAGGTAGCAAGAAGTATAGGGATGAAGATATCTGTCGGCTGCTCTGCTCCCATCTGCGCCCTGTAGGTCATGATGCTCACAGGAATGAGCGTCAAGCCCGATGTGTTGAGCACAAGGAACATAATCATAGGGTTTGAGGCTGTCGCCTTAAGGCGAGTCACCTCCTCTTCACCTAACTTTAATTCTTCACTCTTCACTCTTATCTCTTCGTTCTTAATCTCGTCCATCTGCTCCATAGCCTTCAGTCCTAAAGGCGTTGCAGCATTGTCAAGACCAAGCATATTGGCTGCAATGTTCATGAAGATACTTCCCGTAACAGGATGCCCCTTAGGAATATCAGGGAACAGACGTGAGAAAACAGGCGCAAGTATCCGGGCGATGACATTCACCACCCCACCCTTCTCGCCGATCTTCATTATTCCGAGCCAGAGAGAGAGCACACCCGTGAGACCGATAGAAATCTCGAAAGCCGTTTTTGATGACTCAAACGTTGAGTTCATCATTGCAGGGAACACGTCAAAGTCGCCCATCACCAATAGCCTGAACAGCGCGATGACAAAGGCGATGACAAAGAATGCTACCCAAATATAATTCAGTACCATAGAAAAAGCCTAACCAAGCCTTCCCAAACGGGTAGTCTGATGTTGATAACATCGGAGTATGTGACCTGATGTTTTATACACTTTAAACCCTCAAGAAGGCTTGGCATTTTTAAAGTTTATATTTCTACTCATTTACCGTCATTTCGACAAATTGTTTGTCGGTACGGCGGGCTGAAAGCCCATCAAGCTAACAGCCTAGGGCATCGCCCTAGGTACATTAAGTTTGGCAATTTCGCCCTGTAAGGGCAAAAGCATTACATCATGTTTAGGGCTTTTGCCCTTTCAGGGCGTTGAATCCCTCATTTTACCAATACCACAGGGCGTTGCCCTGGGCTAAGAGCAAACCTTGCCCCCTCGGGGCGCAAACCGACAAGCAATTGGTCGACTTGCTTTAGCTTGTTGAGCCTAAGCGAAGAACTTGCGTAGCTTGTTGAGCCTTGCGAGAAATTCTTGTCAGTTCAGCACCGGAGATGCGTTTTATATTTCTATCTGCCTTAACCGTTTATCTTACTATCAAACATCAAGCCACATACTCAGATGTTATCAACATCTGACTACCCATTTGGGAAGGCTTGGTTAGGCTTTGCTATGCTAACAGCACATCATACTCCGGTGTCATTGCGAGCTTTCCGTCACGCAACCCCACCAACTCCACCTTCGCACGTATGCAAAGCTTATTGTCAGAAGCACGGAAGATATCCTGCTTGAAGACATACCTGATACCCTCCTTCGTCACATTCAGACAGGAGATAAACTCATCATCACACCTCAGCGGCACCTTATACTGCAGGTCCATACGAGCCACTACCACATCAACACCTTTTTCGTGGAGCTCTGCAAAACTCACATTCCTGCTTCTAAGGAAACGGTGCCTTGTATGCTCCAGATAATGCAGATAATTCGCATTATTCACAATACCCTGAATGTCGCATTCATAGTCGCGCACCTCCATTCGTGTCTGGAACATATAGGCGGACCCTGTTACATTCTTCTCGCTAATATTCTCGCTCATCTTTATATATTTTACTTTTGTTATTTATATTATTAAATGATTATCCGCAAACACCCGATAGCGCCCCGAAGGGGCAAAAGCTCATAGCCTAGGCATCGCCCTAGGTAGATGAAGGTTGGTAATTTCGCCCTGTAGGGGCAAAAGCATTACCTCATATTGGAGCTTTTGCCCTTGCAGGGCGAACAAGCTCGCTCACCAGACCCAGGGCGATACCCTGGGCTAAGTGCTTTTGGGCTTTGGCTTTCCCTTCGGCCGCCGACCTCTTCGACGTTCTGAGCGAGGAACGAGCTAAACACGAATAATTTTCCTCCCCCATATTTTCAGCAAAGATTATATCAAGATTTTCAGCTTT
>ODAI011607272.1_pt1 | contig 22069 bp, 17 predicted proteins | sample 1539321 | NCBI WGS metagenome assembly ODAI01 (sample SAMN02144231, study PRJEB22623) | gut metagenome | biome: sheep rumen | host: Ovis aries | place: New Zealand | reverse complement strand
GTCAGCAGTTTTGAGCTGCTCGTAGGGAACATTTGCTTCAGCAAGCAATACATTCATGTGGCCAGGCATTCGTCCTGCAACCGGGTGGATTGCAAAGTTTACTTCCGCGCCGTTTTCCTCAAGCTTGTCGCAAAGCTCTTTTACAGCGTGCTGAGCCTGAGCAACAGCCATACCATAGCCCGGAACGAAGACGACGTTCTTTGCAGCTTCCAGAATCATGTAGGCATCTTCTACGCTGATAGCCTTGGGCTCCTTTGCAGGACCGGCAGCACCCTTCTTCTTTGAGCCACCGAAACTCTTGAAAAGGAGGCTTGCAAAAGTGCGGTTCATAGCCTTACACATAATCAAGGTAAGGATAAGGCCTGATGCACCGACCAGACAGCCTGAAACAACCAGAACGGTATTGTTGATTGCAAAACCTGCGAATGCTGCAGCCAAGCCAGACAGAGCGTTCAAGAACGAAATAATAACCGGCATGTCGCCGCCACCAATCGGGATAACCATGGTAAAGCCCAAAAGGAGGAAGATTGCCGTAGAAGCGATTACACCGCATTTTTCAATTTCTGCAAAGCCAAAGGGATTTTCAGCAGTGAAGAATGAGTAAGCGATGATTGAAGCAAGGCCGAGAACACACAGGAATCCGTTTACGGCGTTCTTGGCAGGAATTACCCAGCCCTTGAAAGTCATCTTTCCGCTGAGTTTTCCCCATGCAACCAGAGAACCTGTGAATGCAACGGCACCGATTGCAATTGTAAGTCCAAGTGAAACCGCTGTGAAGTAGTCGCCTTTTGGAGAAGCGATGTACTGAGTCAAAGCAACGAGAAGTGAAGAAAGACCGCCGAAACCGTTGAACAAAGCAACAAGCTCAGGCATACCAGTCATCTGAACTTTCTTAGACCAGATTGCACCGATGATTGTACCAACAAGAACGGCAGCCACGATCCAGCAGTAGCCGTTTGAAAGGAAGGAATTTCCGCCCCATGTTGCGGCATCTGTAGAGAAAGCAGACATAACGTCTTTCTGGATGAGAACCGTAACGACTGCAATGAGCATACCGATTGCAGAATAAAAGTTACCCTTGCGGGCAGTAGCCGTCTTTCCCAAAAGCTTGATTCCCCGGATAAAGAAGATACAGGAAATCATATAAAGGATTTTAATCAATGTGTCGTTCATTATTTACCTGCCTTCTTGTCATCTTTTGTCTTGAACATACCAAGCATGCGGTCAGTTACCATGTAGCCGCCGATTACGTTGATAGTTGCAAAAACAATAGCGAGGAAACCGAGAATTGCACCAACCTTTCCGCCGATTTTAACTGCCAGTGCGGTAATTGAAATTGCACCGACAACGGTAATGCCGGAAATAGCATTGGTTCCAGACATAAGCGGCGTATGCAGCTGTGACGGAACTTTTGCAATCAGTTCCAGACCAAGGAATGCTGCGATTACAAATACGAAAATAAGCATTATATCCATAATTAGTTACCTTCCTTAAAGCGTTCATGAATAATCTGGCCGCCCTGAGTGAGCAGACAGCCCTTCATGATATCGTCTTCCATATTGACCTTAAATTCTTTTGCTTCCTTGTCGTAGAAACCTGCATGAGTAAGGAAAGCGGTGATGTTTCCGGAGAACATCTTTGAAGCATCATAGGGAACCTGGCGTTCAAGCAGGTCGCCTGACATGATGGTAACGCCGTTTTCAGTGACGACATTTTCAAAGAGTTTTGAACCTTCAACGTTGCCGCCGGTAGAACAGGCCATATCCACAACGATTGAGCCCGGCATCATGCGGTCAAGAACGTTCTTTTCGATAAGGCGGGGAGCCTTGCGTCCAAAAACTTTTGCCGTTGTGATGACGATATTTGCCTTTTCACAGACCTTAGCCTGAGCTTCCTTCTGTTTTGCAATCTGTTCGGGTGTAAGTTCCTTTGCGTAACCCTGTGCAGTCTGACCCATTTCGCCAAGGTCAATCTTAACGAATGAAGCACCCAGAGATTTTACCTGATCTTCAACAACCGGACGGGTATCAAATGCATCAACGCGGGCACCAAGGCGTTTTGCCGTAGCGATTGCCTGCAGACCTGCAACACCAACACCAATAATGAAAACGCGGGCGGGATTGATTGTACCTGCCGGTGTAACCATCATCGGAAGAATCTTGGGAAGTTTTGCCGCAGCGTTGAGAACTGCCACATAGCCTGCCAGTGAAGTCTGAGAAGACTGTACGTCCATCTTCTGTGCGATGGTACTGCGGGGAATCATTTCCAGGGAAACTGCCTGAATGCCGGATGAAGCAAATTCATTCAGCAAATCCTTATTGTTAAAGGGATCCATATAGCTCAGGTGCAGGGTATCTTTCTTAATGCCCGCAATGCTTTCCGGTTTCATAATGCGCACGATAATTTCTGAGTCGTCGTATGCATCCTCTTCTTTTGCAACGATTGCTGCCCCTGCTGTCTTGTAGGCTTCATCGTTAAAACCACTCTTTAAACCGGCTCCAGAAACAACTTTAATTTCAAAGCCCATGGAAACCAGTTTTTTTACGTCATCAGGAACAAGTGCAACGCGGGTTTCGCGCTCATCTTTTTCCTTGCAGACCAAAACCTTTTTCATCAGTCCAATCTCCTTGAATGAAAAATCTAACACTATATTGTAGCACCTGCAACCGTTTTCCACAAGTTTTATTTTTGTGTATATAGAAAATCTTATTGCAAAAATCCCGCTTTCCCCTTACAATAAAATATATATGACTAAATTGACTGGAACCGTATTAAACGGCAGCAACAATGTGTTCGACGTAGAATGTGATTCAACTGATGATTCAGGTGAATCGAGCGAACCAAACATACGCCAGTGCACACTAAAAAGCAAAAGACTAAAAACAGAAGAAAAACAATACAATCCCCTTGCTCCCGGTGACCGTGTAGAAATTGAAATTGACGAAAGCGAAGATGATAAAGGTCAGATTACAGCACTTCTTCCCCGTAAAAACGGCTTTGTCCGCTGGAATGTAAAAGGACGGGCCCCGCAACTGCTCGCCGCAAATATCGACAACTTATTCTTAGTGACAACTCCAGACGAACCTCCTTTCCGGGCCCGATTTATTGACCGGGAACTGGCTCAGGCTGAATTTCAGGACATTGAACCTGTTATTCTGGTAAACAAATATGATTTACCGGCAGCCCAGGACGATGATTTTCAGAACAGGCTTTCCATTTGGGAAGAACTGGGCTACAGGATAGTCAGGGTTTCCGCACATACGGGAGAAGGCCTGACGGAACTGGCAGAACTGATGCTGGGAAAACTGAATGCCTTTGTCGGTCAGTCCGGCGTGGGAAAATCAAGTCTGATAAATGTCCTGGACTCATCCTGCGTGCTAAAAACAGGCAGTCTGTCCCTCAAATACGGACGGGGAACCCATACTACAACAAAAGGCAGCCTCATGCACCTGCACCTGAATGAATCTCTGGTAGGCGGCATGTTAAACGCAACAGCAGACATCATTGACACCCCTGGCGTAAGGCGTTTTGTCCTCCACAATATTCCTTCCAACGATCTGGCCATGTACTTCAGGGAAATGAGGCCTCTGGTGGGTCAGTGCACTTACGGCATGAAATGTACCCACACATCTGAAAACGGCTGTAAGATTCTGGAAGGCGTCTATTCCGGCATTATCAGTGAAGAACGATATGACAGCTGGAAAAGAATCAGCGAAGAAATCCGCACGGGCAGCTGGAGCGACTAGCCGTGCACAGAAAAACTCTTGAAGAACTGGCCTTTTACCAGATTCGTGATGAAGCGGCAGCCTTCTGTGTAAGTGAAGAAGGATTATTTGCTTTTCAGCACCGGGAACCTTCTGTAAATCCGGAAGAAATTGAAAGACTTAAATCCTACAGCCGGGAATGGACGGCAATTCTTCACGGCACAAAATCAAATCCTCTTTCTTCCTGGCAGCCAATTTATTCTTTTCTCAAACTTGCTCAGGCAGACGGTGCGACACTGGAACAGGAACAATGCTATGCCCTCTTTCTTTTCTGCGAGTCTGCAAAAAAAGTCTGCGATGCTGTAGCGACAGCCTCCCTCTCCATGGAAGTAAAGGGTCTTGAAGAAGTTACCAGTAAAATTCCCCTTGCGGAACTCATGCAGGCGGATTTTAAAATCAGCCGGGTTCTGGACAAAAACGGTCAGTTAAAAGACCTGCCTGAACTCCGGGCCATCAGGGCAAAAATTGCAAGCCTGCACGGAGAAATTGCAGCCGCACTCAAAAAATACCCCAGCGATTCAAGTCTCGTCTCCGTTCTGGAATCTACCGTGCCTGCCTACCGTGCCGACAGACAGGTTCTTGCCGTAAAGGCAGGTCAGCGGAACCGCATTCAGGGCATAGTGCATGAAGTTAGTCAGACCGGGCAAACCCTTTACATTGAGCCGGAAGAAGTTGTACGGAAAAACAACGAACTTGTTCAGGAAGAATTTCATCTGCAGGCAGAAATTCGCAAGGTTTTTACAGACCTGACTGCAGAACTGAGGGAACTGATTCCATTTTTTCAGACTTCCCTAAAAAGCATGTCCCTTCTGGACACCACTCTTGCCGCTGCCCGCTGGGGTCTGGAAAAAAATGCAGTCTACGCCCTTCCCTGCCAGGGACTTGCTCCCCTTTTGCTTCAGGCCCGCCACCCCCTTTTGCGGGAAAAAGCCGTACCCATTGACATCCGCTTTCTGGAAGGAAAAAGGGTACTGATTATCACCGGCCCAAATACAGGCGGTAAGACGGTCACGCTCAAAACATTTGCCCTTCTCTGCATGCTCAATCAGGCCGGACTTCCTGTACCGGCGGCAGAAGGCACCCGGCTTCCTCTGTTTAACGCAATTTTTGCAGACATTGGGGATGAGCAGAGCATAGACCAGTCTCTTTCCACATTCAGTGCCCACATGAAGAATATCGCCGCCGCTGTAAAACACGCAGACAAGATGAGTCTTGTGCTTCTGGACGAACTTGGCAGCGGGACTGATCCCCAGGAAGGAAGTGCAATCGCCATGGCCGTGCTGGACAGTCTGATTGAAAAAGAAGCCTTCATTCTGGTGACCACCCATCACGGCATTTTGAAGAACTACGGCTATACAAATCCCCTCTGCGTAAATGCCTCTGTTGATTTTGACACAAACACACTGGCGCCAACCTATCGTCTTCAGATGGGCATTCCGGGAGAAAGTCATGCTCTGGACATTGCAAGGCGGAGCGGTCTTCCCCATGTAATCGTGGACAAGGCAAGATCCTATCTGACCAGCGAACAGGCCGATGTAAGTTCCCTCATAAAGGGTCTGACAAAAAAACACGCAGAACTTGCTGAACTGGAAAAAGAAGCTGATTTACAGGAAGAAATACTGACCGACCGTGCCTTCAAAATAGAAGAAAAAGAACTGAAACTGCGGGAAAAAGAAGCGGAAATCAGAAAAAAGGAAAGCGGCCAGGAATCTGACTTCCTGAGGGATGCCAGAAAAAAACTGGAAAATCTTGTGCGTAAGCTCCGGGAAGGAGAAATTACACGGGAAAAGACTCTTTCTGCAAAGCAATTCATGTCTGAACTGGCTGACGAAATCAGTGCGCGTGAAGCAGAAGAAAAGGCTGAGGCAGAAAGGCTTGAAAAAGACCGTGCAGAACTTTCTGATCGCATTGAAAAAGAAAAGGCTGTCCGGGCAGAAAACGGCATGCTGATTTCCCGGGCAGGCGGAAAACATGCGTCAAACAAAAAGACAAAACGCCGGCTCAGCAATGCAGAAGCCCTTGAACTGGCAAAGGTTCCGGTCATTGAAGAAAGTAGTTTAGGCAAAAAAGACAAGACAGCTCAAAAAGATGAAAAAGTTCCTAAAAAACCGGCATTTCTTCCGGGAACGGATGTACTGATTACTTCATCAAAAATGCAGGGCAGCCTGATTCGGGAAGAAAAGAAAGGCGTATGGCTGGTTCAGGTAGGCTCTCTCCGTATGTCAATCAAAAAGAAGGACCTGCTGCCGCTTGATTCGCCGGACACAAAGCCTTCCGTAAACTACAGCGTAGAGCTTTCTTCCGAACATGACGAAGAAAATGCAGTCTTTATGAAAGGCGGAGCCACGGCAAAACCTGTCTTTGAACTGCGTCTTTTGGGAATGAGGGAAGAAGAAGCGATAAAACTGCTTCAAAGGCAGCTAGACCTCTGTTCTATGCAGAATTTCCGTACCTTCAGCGTCATTCACGGCAAGGGACAGGGTATTCTTCAGCAGGCAGTCCAGGATTATCTTTCCACCTACCCCGGTGTAAAGGAATTTCATTTTGCCCGCCCGGAAGACGGTGGTACAGGAAAGACCTACGTTACCCTGATATAAATGAAATGAGATAAATGGAATTCTGGGACTGCATAAGGTGATGGGAGCCGGCTTTTTTTGACTGGCTTACAGAAATTTCCGTTACCTGGTATTCAAGTTTCAGTTTTTCAGCAATGCGCTCTGCTTCAGAAAGAGTTTCCAGACTGACTGCGGAAATAAGTACGCGGGCGGCGGGATTTTTCTGATATATACTGTGCAGAATTGTTTCCAGTTCTCCCTGACTTCCCCCGATAAAAACTGCATGAGGTGCGGGTAAATCTTTCAGGGCTTCCGGAGCGTGACCGCAATACAGTGAAAGATTGACGGCACCCGCTTTTTCACGGTTACGGCGGATAAGGTCGCAGGCATAGTCTTTTTCTTCAACCGTATGTACAGAACAATGGGCGCTTCTGGCCAAATCAATACTGACCGCACCGGTTCCACCGCCAATATCCCAGACAGTCTCGCCATCGGCCACAGATAAAAGGGAAAGAATCGCCGCACGGACAAGTCTTTTTGTCATGGGAACAAGTTTCTGCCCGTCAGAGCAGCAATCATTTCTGATAAAAAAATCATCAGGCAGGGCCCCATGGGGAAGTTCCGGCATAATGCGGCTTACCAGCAGACAGGAAAGATTTTCATCATAATCATTTCGGGAAAGAAGATCCTGCGGACTAACGGAAAATATAAGTTCACCAGAGCCGGAATCCTCTTCATACCCCAAACGACTTCCAACAGAGAGACTGGCCTGAATATCATGGTCAATAAGATATCGGGCAATAGAGGAAAGGCTGATGCTGCCGCCAGTGAGGAAAAAAGTTTTAGCCGAATACGTGAGGGAAGCGCCTATGTCGATGTCAGTACCGTGAGCGCTGACAAGATGCCAGTCCTGCCAGGATTCTCCAAGGCGGGAAGCAAAATACTGGGGCGTGGAAATTCCCGGAATGATTTCTACATTCCAGCCTTCCTGTTTGAGAAGTCTGCATAAAGAGCCCGCCCCGCTGTAAAAGCCTGTATCCCCGCTAAAAAGAGCACAGGGAATTCCAGCGGTGTCAGCATAAGATGAAAAAGCAGAGGCGATTTTATGGCTATCGTAGGTGGCAAGTTTTTTTCCGCGGACAAGAGACCCCACCGCAGAAAGCATTCGTTCTGCCCCAGCCACAAGAGGTGCCTTCTGAATTGCCTCTACAGCCTTTTGACTGAGCTGGTCAATCTGTCCCATGCCAATTCCGATAAGTCTGCAGCTTTTCATTCAGTCTCCCAAAAAATCTGTAAGCGTGCCCAGCAAATCGGATTCACGAAGTGCAGAAAGAAGTTCTTCCGCAGAGCCAAAGCAATTTGCACTTTCAGGTTCGGCAGGTGCTTTCAGGGCAAAAATGTCCATTCCCAGTGCCTCTGCCGCCGCAATCTTTTCTGCAAAACCGCCCGCTTCCCCGCTTTCTTTTGTAACGAGCACACGGCAATTATACTCTGCAAAAAGAGCCTTGTTCAATTCCCTGCTACCCACCCCCTGCATAGCAATGATGTGGTCAGGAGAAAAACCAAGAGCCCTGCACTTTTCAATTGAATCCGTAAGGGGAAGCACGCGGACAAAAAGTCTCTTCTGATAGTCAGGGATTTTCGTAAAGGCGGCAAGATCCCGGCTGCCTGTGGAAAGAAAAACATTTCCGCTCTTTTTGGAAAGAGCCTCTGCAAGTGATGAAAGATTTTCAAACTCATGCAATTTTTCTGCCTTTACCGGCTGAAGAGGACGCAAAAGGCGGTAGTATGGCACAAAAGAAAGAGAAGAAGCCGCAAGCAGATTTTTTGTAATTTCTTCTGCATAGGGATGAGTTGCGTCCACAAGGGCGTCAAAATGAGGCAGGAGGGATGCAATTTCCTCTGAATCCAGACGGCCCTGAAGAATGTGCAGTCTTTCTGAATCTTCATCACCAGAGGAAGTTTCTGACAGTGAGGAAAGGTGCTTTTGAAGGACTTCTGAACCGTATTGTGTGGCTACGCTTACGGTAATTGTATGTCCCTCAGCCAGAGCCTTTTGGACAAAATCACTGCCTTCTGTAGTCCCGGCAAAAACAAGAAGATTCATTTCTGGTAGCCTCTGGGAGTAACGAGTTTCTGGCTTCCATTTATAGTCAGTATTTTTGTGGTGGAATTTCCTATAAAGGCAGTACAGAACATATCCAGGTCTGCTTCTGCAAGCTGGGAGAGAGTACAGATGTGACTTTCTTCCCCCTCACGGGAAATATTTCTTGCCCATCCGCAGGGGGTGTCAGGAGAAAGTTTTTCCATGAGAATACGGCAGGCATTTTTAAGGGTATCGGGACGATTTTTACTGCGGGGATTGTAAAGGGCAATGCAAAAATCTCCGCTGACGGCGGCCCTGAGACGCTTTTCAATTGTCTCCTGGGGAGTGAGCAGATTGCTTAAAGATATGATGCAAAAATCATGGGAAAGAGGTGCCCCCAGCAGAGCCGCACCACCGAGCGCCGCCGTTACCCCCGCAATAACTTCTATTTTAACAGAAGAAAAATCTGCATGTGTGGCGGCGATTTCATAAACAAGGCTCGCCATACCGTAGACTCCTGCATCACCGCTGCAGACAAGGGCAACTTTTTTCCCGCCGGCGGCAAGGCGTAATGCATGCTCGCAGCGTTCGCTTTCTTTCATCATGCCGGTGGAATAGATTTCTTTTTGAGGAAAAAGCGGAGAAACAAGGTCCACATAACTTGTGTAGCCGGCGATTATATCAGAAGAAGAAATGGCTTCGTAAGCCTCACGGGTCATGCCCTCTCTGTTTCCGCCGCCGATGCCAATGATGAAAAGATTTGCCATAAAAAAGATTGTATCACTCAGAGACACTAACGGCAACCGTCATGCCATCGCGGGAAGTCTTTCGCAGCAAAAGCCAGTCGGCACTTGTATGAGCCGCAGAAACGGCAGCCCTTTCGCAGACAGAATCCGTTCCCGTTTTTTCAAGCACAAAATCCGAGGATGTAAAACCGGAGTGACCTGCATCAGCGGCATTCAGTTCTTCTGGGGTAAATGTAACAAAAGGAAGGCCTAATTCTGCGGCAAAATCAGAAAGCGCCTTCTCATCTTTTTTCAAGTCGATGCTGGCAATTTCTTTTACAAGGGAAATATCCAGCCCATTCTCTGCAAAGACAGAGCGAACAAATTCAGAAAGACGGCGGCTGTCACTTCCCTTCTTGCAACCAATGCCTGCAGAAAAGATTTTTTTTCCTGCCAGCAAAGCCGCCGTGATTTTTTTTGCAGTCACTAAATCAGGAATATGCCAGCCGTGAGCCTTTGCCCAGGTGTCTATAGCCCAGACCCCGCGGACATCTGTCGCTGTCGTCACCACGGGAATCGCACCAAGAAAAGCGGCAATCGTCTGCGCGGCTTCATTCGCCCCGCCCAAGTGTCCGCTCAAAAGAGGAATTACAAAGCGTCCACCTTCATCCAGACAGACCAGGGCGGGATCACTTGCCTTACTCTGCACAAAAGGTGCGACTGCCCTGACCGCAATGCCAGCCGCGCCCACAAAAACAATGAGCAGCCTTTTTCCGCCCTGTGCCTGGGAAAAACAATCAGCACAAATGTCATGCAGGGCGGGATGAGTTTCTCCAAAACAGGAGATGACATGTACAGTTTGAGAAGAAAGGCTTTTCTTTTCGATTTTTGCAAAAGATTCTTTTATGTAGTTTCCAATTTTTTCCGCCAGTTCTGCACCTTTTTGCGTAAAGCAGACAAGACTTACCCTGTCAAAAGAAAGGGATTTGCCAGAAGCGGTAAAAATTGCAGAATCGGCTGTATGCGGGGAATTCTTTTCCGGGGGAAGTTCATCGCCCTTCCGGAACTCTGTGGAAAAATGCTTATCGTAAAGGCGGCTTAATTCGTAGCGGTCGCCAAGAAAATCGCCCACAAGAACAAGGGCGGTCTTTTTTATGCCAGCCTGAGCCGCCTTGTCTGCAATGTCGCCCAGATTCCCCCTTATAATCTTTTCATCCGGCCAGCTTGCCTTGTAGACCAGGGCACAGGGCGTTTCCTTTGTGTAGGCTGCTCCCGCTAAAAGTTCATTCACCAGGGCCGGAATCATGCCGCTGGACAAAAAGAGAACCATTGTTGCACCATGGGCTGCAAGCGAACGAATTTTTTCCCGTTCAGGAACAGGTGTCCTGCCCTCCATCCGGCTCACAATCAGGGTCTGACTTACACCCGGCACCGTAAATTCTTTTTTAAGGGAAGCCGCCGCCGCAAACATACTGGAAACTCCCGGCACTACTTCGTATGGAATTCCAGCCTTGTCCAGTGCTTCCATCTGCTCCCGGATAGCACCGTAAATTGCGGGGTCCCCCGTATGAAGCCGCACACATTTTTTCCCTTCACGGAAGGCCTTTTGCAAAATCTCATCTGTTTCTTCAAGGGAAAGGCGGGCGCTGTCGTATATCTGGCATTCTGGCTTACAGTTTGAGAGGAGTTCGGCATTCACAAGACTGCCTGCCCAGACAACTACATCAGCCTCCTGTAAAAGCCGCATGCCGCGCACCGTAATCAAATCCGCAGCCCCGCTTCCGGCACCGACAAAATAAATCATTTTTCTATCGTCCATAATGCTCCCCGCGTAAAAGTCTTAAGTCCCTGCCTTTACAATCAGCAGGGAAAGATATGCGTTTGAAATCATTTTTTCATCCAGACTGAGGAGGGCTTTTCCCTTTGCGATTTTCTGCTCCCTCATGCCCGCTTTCTGCACAAGGAGAGTTTCATCCAAAAATCCCAGGCTATCAATCAAGCGAATGATTTCTTCCAGATGCCTTCCCATTTTCATCAGGACTTTCGTTCCTTCCCCGCACAGAGCAGACTGCAATTTTCCCTGGGAATAATATGCGTCAGCCGGAATGACAGTCAGGCACTGGTCCCGGTCAACAAGAGACAGTTTTGCGGCAGATGCGGCGGCAGAAAAGGAATTGACCCCTGCGACATACTGCACATTGTAGCCCAGTTTTTCGATACAGTCTGCAAGATGCGAGGCTGTACCATAAAGAGAAACATCTCCTATCGCGACAAAAGCAATATCCTTTCCCTCGCTCAATATTTCAGCACAGGCAGAGGAAATTTTTCCATATTCTTTTTTGATTTTTTCACGGTCCCGAGTCATGGGAATAGAAAAGAAAAGTATTTTTTTGGAGGAAAGTGAAAGAGCCCCATTCACTGCATCAAAGGCAATGTGATTTTTTTCGTCATGAGACTCTGTTTCCGGAAAGCAGATAACCGGACAGCGTTCCAGAACCTGTATGGCCTGCAGGGTAAGCATATCAGAGCCACCAGGTCCGGCGCTTACGGCATAAAATGTGCCGGTTTGCAAAATCTTACTCTTTTACCAGCAGATTAAATGCGTCCATTTCAGACGTAGTTGCAAGCAGAGCGTCACGCAGTTCCTTGTTCTTGAGTTTTGAACTGAAATAGCTGAGGGTCTGCAGATAATAGGTATGCTGGTTGTGAGCCGCCGCAATCATAATCAAAAGACGTACCGGCACATCATCTACCGGCTGAAAGTCAATGATATCGTTCTTACAGATTCCAACACTCATAACCAGATCAGTTACAGATGTAAGGCGGACGTGAGGAATGGCAATGCCACGACCAACAGCAGTAGACATCAGTTCTTCACGCTGCAGGATACCGGAAACCAGTTCCTTTTCATCTTTAATCTGGGGAGCGGTTGCAAGATTTGTTGCCAGCTCGACAAGTGCGTCATGCTTTGTAGTACGATTGATAAAAACAATGCGCTCGGGAGAAAGAATATTACGAACACGAACAGGAGTGTTTACTTCTTCCGGCTTTGTATTTGAGGAAAGGCGTTCATTAACCCATTTTTCAATTTCTGACCGCTTAAAACGCCAGACGGTACCGATTTTTCCAGCCGGAATCTCACCTTTCTGAGCCCAGTCATATACAGTGCGCTCTGAAACACGCAGGTATTTAGCTACTTCTTCAATAGTAAGGATGTCGTCACCCATAATGTTCTCCCTGACTTTAATAATGCTTATTCCATTTTGCATACATCACATCTATTTGTCAAGACATAGTAAACTTTTCAATAGATTTCAAATCTTTTCGTCTATTCGTACAAATTCCGTTATATTTTAGGACTTTTCCGACGCTAATTCATGCAAACTGTCAAAGGGATACAATTCTCCCAGCGTATGCACGACAACATTATCTTCCCTTGAACCAAAAATAACAGGCGTATCATTGTCCGCAAATTCAGTCAGAACCTGTCTGCAGGCACCACAGGGACCAACCGGATAATCTGCCCTGGGAGCGGCAATGGCAATGGCCTTAAAGATGCGTTTTCCCTCGCTGACTGCCTTAAATGCGGCCGTGCGTTCAGCGCAGTTTGTCAGTCCGTAAGAACGGTTTTCAACATTTGCACCCCTTACAATACTTCCGTCATCAGTCAGGATAGCCGCTCCGACAGGAAAATGCGAATAGGGAGAATAGGAATTTTCAGACGCCTTAACCGCCTCCCTGTACAGTTCCATCAAAGATTCTTTTGAAATAGTCATATCATGCCTCCTGTCAGTCTTTCACGGATTATGACTTGAAAAATCCAGATTGACCAGTCTTTACCTATAGTATATCATAGAATTCTATGAAGAAAAAAAGAAATTTGCTCATTCCGCTCTGCATTACATTTTCAATCGTATATATTATTCTGGCTGCACGGCCACTCAAAAAGGAACTTCAGTTCAGTCCCCAGTGGACTATTGACGCAACAAAAGTCACCGTCACAAAAGACAGCCAGAACCTGAAAGAAAAATTTTCCGATGCAATTCCCTTTAAACTGGGACAGACACTGGGCTATTTTACGACAGACGGAGACATTCTGAACATCGTGACCTACCCCTACAAGGCTGCCCTTTCCCGCCATGCCTATACCCTTTACGGTACAAGCGATAAAAAGATTCCCTTCTACACTCCGGACGGAACAAAGGCTGGTGAAATAGTCCAGACAGGCTTTCCTTTTTTTACGGAAGAAGGCCAGTATCTTTTTTTACCGGGCGGTTCAGCCTTTGCAAAACTGTCAGAAGAGGGAAATATTGAGTGGACATACGAAAACTATGCTCCCATTACCGCCTTTGCATCTTCACATTCGGGATGTGTAGCAGGCTACAGCGACGGCACCATCATTTCCTTTACAGGCAAGGGCAGCATTGACCAGACCTTCAAGCCCAGCGGCAGCGACTTTCCCGTCATTCTGGGAACGGCACTTTCTCCCAGCGGCAACATCATTGCATGTATTTCAGGACAAAAGAGACAGCGCTTTATCATTGCAAAAAAAGCCGACAACCACACGGAAATCATTCATCACGAATATCTGGAAAAAGAAACAACCCGTCAGAAACTGGTTAAATTCAGTGCAGATGAAAGCACAGTCTATTACGACAGCGCAGACGGACTGGGAATTGTAGACTGCAAAAAAGGCAAAAGCAAAAAAATCAAGATTTCAGGACACATTCTTTCCATTCAGGAATCAGAAGAAAGCAGGACAGTCTTTGTTCTGAGCCGGGACAAAACAAAATATACGGTGCTTGTTGTAGAACCCTTCAGCACAACGGCAGGCGCCTTTTCTTTTGAAGCGCAAACAGCCTTTATCGCTGTAAAGGGAGACTGTCTCTTTGTTGGAAGGGATAATGAAATCGCAAAAATGAAGATTCAATACAATTAAAAAGATCAAAGAGGTGGGAAACATGAAAAAGATATCAGTAATTTCACTCACTGCATTTATTTTTACGGCTTTTCAGGGCTTTGCCTTTGACTGGCCGCAGAATGCAATTCAATCAGACTCATTCTATTCATATTTTGGTCAGATAAGGGGCGGAACAATCAACACTTCCCTCATTTTTACTGACAGCGAAGAAATTAAAGCTGCTGACGAAGGAAAAGTGATTGCAGTCATATCCGAGCACACAGAAGAAAGCGAACTTTTTGAAAGCACCTTGGGAAATGCAGTAATCGTTGCTCACAAAGACAATTTGCAGACAATCTATGCAAACCTTGACCGTGACAGCCAGCGGGAACGCTATACAATGGATTCCGTAGCCACCGGAAGCAGTTTCGGTCTCTGCGGAAATACCGGCTGGCAGCAGGGACAGGCAAACCTTGAATTTCAGGTTGTAGACACAAAAAATCAGGTTTTCATCAATCCACGGGTACTCATGCCGCGCGTTGGAAAAGAACTGGAACTTACCATCCAGAATGTAACGGCAGTAAACCGCAAGGGAAATGAATATGCACTGGGAATCAACAAGAGATTTCCTTCCGGCACCTACTACCTCTACCGGAAGCGCCAGGAAATCGCCATGCCATACAGAACAACCATTTTTATCAATGGCGCGGCAGTAGAAACAATTTCCTATGATATGCTGAGGGAAAAGAACGGCAGGCTCTGCACCAACGGAAACAAAAGTTATCCGGCTGCCCTGCTCTATCCAGATTCAAACCGCCAGCTGCTGGCGGAAGTTTCCCTGCCCAAAGGTCACAACGCAATCACAATTGCTGTAGTGGACATTCTGGGCAAGGAAGTTACGCTCACCTATTCGATGGACGCCTATTAAAAGATTGTTACTACTTCGCCGTTAGGATACTTTTCGGCGATGTAGTCTTTTACTTTCTGACTTCTCAAAGCCTTAACCAGCTTTTTGATTGACTCATCCTTTTCGCGGCCTTCTTTTACGGCAACAATATTTACATAGGGAGAATCAGCACCTTCTACAACCAGACCGTCTTTTGCAGCGGTAAGGCCTGCAGGAATTGCATAGTTTCCGTTGATAACCGCTGCATCCACATCATCAAGAACGCGGGGAAGGCTTGCGGCTTCAATTTCAATAAACTTGAAGTTCTTTTTGTTTTCAAGAATATCTGTAGGAACAGCAGTAAGACCTGCCAGCGGATTCAGAGTGATAAAACCTGCAGCCTGCAGAAGAAGAAGTGCGCGGCCTTCGTTTGTGGGGTCATTGGGAACTGCAATTCTTGCTCCCTCAGGAATCTTTTCAACAGCATCATACTTGTGTGAGTACAAAGCCAGGGGTTCTACATGTACACCACCGGCATTTACCAGATGATAGCCACGTTCTGAATTAAAGCTTTCCAGATAAGGAATGTGCTGGAAGAAGTTTGCATCTATCTGACCATTTTCAACAGCTTCGTTAGGCGTTACATAGTCAGTAAATTCAACAACCTTGAGCGTTACACCCTCTTTTGCCAAATCATCCACAATCAGGTTCAGGACTGCGGCGTGGGGCTCCGGAGTTGCACCAACGGTCAATTCATTTGCTGTCTTTTTAGAACAGCCTGTAACAGCGAGCAGTGCTGTCAGAGCGAAAAAAACAGTTTTTTTCATATTTTACCTCGTTTTACAAAATGTCCGCCCCCTGCAGAGCGGACTAAAAAAGTATGATGATAATTACCTATAATGTCAATAGGAAATTATACTTCCATAATCGGTTCGTCAACGGGTTTTCCGCCCGGAACCATGGGGAGTACCATTTCATTCAAGTCGATGTGGCAGTCAATCACGGCAGGCTTTCTCTCGCTCACCGCACTGTCAAAAGCCTTTTTAAATTCATCTTCGCTTGATGCGTGATAACCACGAATTCCATAGGCTTCTGCAAGTTTAGCAAAATCCGGTCCAAAGTCCAGTGTAGTCTGGCTGTAGCGCTGACCGTAGAAAAGATTCTGCCACTGGCGTACCATACCCAATGTTCCGTTGTTCACCACGATGATTACCACCGGAAGATTGTAGTGGCAGATGGTTGCCAGCTCATTACAGTTCATGCGGAAGGAACCGTCACCTGCAAAGTGAACGACATATTTGTTGGGGTTTGCCACCTGGGCACCGATTGCCGCACCAGTACCAAAGCCCATTGTTCCCAGACCGCCGGAAGTGATAAAAGTTCTGGGCTTTACGAAGGGATAGAACTGAGCCACCCACATCTGATGCTGACCTACTTCGGTAGTGATAATTGCGTCATCACCCAGTTTTTCATGTACATATTCACAGAGCAGACGCGGATGAATATTCTTTGCACTCATCCAGCTCGGCGGAACCAGCTCTTTCCATTCTGCAACCTGTTCATTCCACTTGCCTGCAGACTTCTTCTCTACTGCGGGAACAAGACGGGAAAGTGTTTCCTTGATATTTCCGATGACAGAAGCATTTGTCTTTACGTTCTTGTCAATTTCTGCCGGGTCGATATCAATATGCAGAACCTTACTGTTCTTTGCAAAGCGTTTTGTATCGCTTGTTACACGGTCACTGAAACGGGCACCGATGGCAATCAGCAGATCACACTTGCTTACGGCAAGGTTTGAAGCCTTTGTACCATGCATACCTACCATGCCCGTACACAGTTCATTGGTTGAGGGGAAGGCAGATTTACCCATAAGTGTTACACAGACAGGAATCTTAGCCTTTTCTGCAAGGTCAAGCAGTTCTTTTTCTGCGTTTGAAATGACAACACCACCGCCACAGTAAATGAGAGGGCGTTCCGCAGCGTTAATCAGTTCTGCCGCAGTCTTAATGTCATCATCAGAAGCCTGCTGAACCTTTATCAGTCTGCGGAGGGATGTCTTCTGCAGGGCAGCCGTATCCTTTGCGGATGCCGGATCCAGGGGCGTGTAGTCAATCATTGCGGCCGTTACATCCTTGGGTATATCAATCAGAACCGGTCCCGGACGACCTGACTTTGCAATCAAAAATGCCTCGCGGATTGTTGCGGCAAGTTTTTTGGGGTCGCGGGCGATGTAATTGTGCTTGGTAATGGGCATGGTAATGCCTGCAATGTCCACTTCCTGGAAGCTGTCCTTACCGAGGAGGGATGTGGGAACGTTACAGGTAATTGCAACCAGCGGCACAGAATCCATGTATGCCGTCGCAATACCTGTAACAAGGTTTGTTGCACCCGGGCCGCTCGTTGCCATAACTACGCCTACTTCACCAGTTGAGCGGGCAAAACCGTCCGCCGCATGTGCCGCACCCTGTTCATGGGCCGTCAGAATATGGCGGATTCTGTCACTGCACTTGTAGAGTTCATCATACACATTCAGAATTGTTCCGCCCGGATATCCAAATACGGTGTGAACGCCCTGTTCAATCAGGCATTCCACAACCACTCTTGCACCTGTAATTTTCATAATTTTACCTCAATAAATAGTCATCGCCAAAGATGGCGGGAAAAAGCATTCAGTCTGCTGTCTGCCTATTCCAGAATTGCGCCTTTGTCTGCTGAAGAAACCAGTTTTGCATAGCGGGCCAGATAACCTGTCGTTACTTTCGGAGGAATCGGCTTCCATGCTGCCTTGCGTTTTGCAAGTTCTTCATCGCTTATTTCCAGCGTGATTTTATAGTTGTTGATGTCCAGAGTGATTTTGTCACCTTCTTCCACCAGACCGATGGGACCACCAACAGCCGCTTCAGGAGAACAGTGTCCAAGAGATGCGCCGCGGGTTGCACCACTAAAGCGTCCGTCTGTAATGAGGGCGACCTGCTTGTCCATCCCCTGTCCAGCAAGAGCCGCAGTAACAGCCAGCATTTCACGCATACCCGGACCACCCTTGGGGCCTTCATAGCGAATGACAACAACATCACCGGGATTGATTTTGCGGCTCTGTACCGCCGCCATTGCATCTTCTTCGCTGTTGAAGACACGGGCAGGACCTGTATGCTTCATCAGTTCGGGAGCACATGCAGACCGCTTTACGACCGTTCCGTCGGGAGCAAGGTTTCCAAAGAGGATTGCAATGCCGCCATTGTCGCTGTAGGGATTTTCAATCGGACGCAGGATTTCAGGATTGCGGTTTACAACGCCCTTGATATTTTCTGCGATTGTTTTTCCGGTTGCAGTAATCATGTCTGTTTTAATCAGATTCTTCTTTGCAAGTTCAGCAAGAACAGCCTGTACACCGCCCGCGTCGTTCAGTTCGCACATAAAAGTATGTCCTGCGGGAGCAAGGTGACAGAGATTTGGCGTGCGGTTTGAAATTTCATTTACTTCATGCAGGTCAATCTTAATGCCGGCTTCGTGAGCAATTGCCGGAACATGGAGCATGGTATTTGATGAACAGCCAAGAGCCATGTCTGCCGCAAGTGCATTGCGGAAAGAATCAGCCGTCATCATCTGGCGGGCTGTGATTCCCCTCTTATACATTTCCATTACCTGCATGCCTGCGTGCTTTGCAAGGGAGATACGGGCACCAGTTACCGCTGGAATGGTACCGTTACCGGGGAGTCCCAGACCAAGGACTTCAGTAAGACAGTTCATTGAGTTTGCGGTAAACATGCCAGAACAGGCACCGCATCCGGGACATGCGCTGTGTTCAAGTTCCTTCAGCTGGCACTCGTTGATTTTTCCGACAGCAAGACCGCCGACAGCCTCAAACATATCTGTAAGGGAAAGATTTTTACCTGAGTAGGGATTTGATTCGTCGTGTCCGGGCAGATGACCAGGCATCATGGGACCGCCTGAACAGAAGACTGTGGGCAAGTCCAGACGAGCCGCTGCCATCAGCATACCGGGAACAATTTTGTCACAGTTAGGAATCATAACCAGAGCGTCAAACTGATGTGCCTTTGCAACACATTCAACGCTGTCTGCAATGAGTTCACGGGTAACCAGGCTGTATTTCATGCCTTCATGGCCCATGGCGATACCGTCACAAACACCAATTGCAGGGAATTCAATGGGAGTACCGCCAGCCATGCGGATACCAGCCTTTACAGCCTCTGCAATTCTGTCAAGTTCTGCATGACCGGGAATAATTTCATTTTTAGCACAGCAAACGCCTACAAGGGGTCGTTCCAGTTCCTCATCAGTATAACCCATCGCATAGAACAAAGAGCGATGTGGAGCGCGTGCAGTACCTTTTACTGCATTATCAGATTTTTTCGCCATACAATACCTCAAAAATCAATGGTTTTCGATAAAGAGTACAGCAATTCGCCTCTAAGGTCAATAAGTTTTGGTATGAATTTTTACTTAAATTATACTACAGTTACTTTAGTATTTATAAATATTATACATATTTTTTCACGAATACGGGGAGTGTTGACACAGATACACACAGATGTGGGATTTTTGACACGGATGGACACGGATTTTTTTTATTATATATATTTGCCTCATCTGTGTTAATCACAGTTCATCTGTGGTTTCCTTTACCCGTCTGATATGTTCTACTGAAAATTTCCTGAATACTTTTCGCTTGTACTCAAAATCTTGTAAAGATTGTAGTACAAGGCAGAATTTCCATCACTATCACTGTAAAAATCAGACTCAGGAATTTCAAGATCTACGGGGATACCGGTATCTATTGAAATATACTTATTATCTTTATCAAGGGCGCACATTTCCATAGCAGCGGACGTTTTAAACAAGGCACCGTCGGAAGTCTGAGTCTCTTTTACCGTACCACCGCCGCCACCGCTTTTCTGTCCGATAACAGGAATAGAAAGCTGATACTTACAGATGGAGGGCATAAAATTACCGCATGAGAAAGAGGCAGAACTGGTCAATATATAAAAATGATAATCCTGCTTCAGATTTTCCCCTATCTCATAATAATATTTTGTAATTGAACTGTCCAAATAATTTCTTACCGGAATACAAAAGTCTGAAGGAGAAGCTAAAAAAGACAAGGCAAGAAGGCATTGCTTTAACAAGCCGCCACCATTGTTAGTCAAATCCAGTACGACATTTTTTATGGAATTATCCGTATCCATACTCTGAATTTTTGAAAATGCAGTCTTAAAAAATGCATAAGTGTTTCGTTCTGACAAGATTTCCAGATCAGTTTCGTCTCCCGGATCACCATTTACAAATCCGTCAAAAGTGATGACTGCAAGTTTTTTATTTCCCTCTGTATCAGCAACCCACCATGCACCAGCTTTTCCACCTGCTTTGCTTCTTTCCTCTTTCAGACGTTTAAACGTATCACCAATAGCCTTTCTGCGACTTCCGGTTCTCTCATTGGCTTTTTCTCCGACCGTTTTCCAGTCAGGCTTACTTTGCCATAACGAAGGAGATATGTATTGTGTATGACCATCGTCAATAAATTGCAATAAAAAATCCAAAAGCCCGTCATCATAAGCTTCAGTAGAAATAGAAATCAGTTTATCATAGAGATTATTTTTCTTTATACTGTCATTAAAGGATGAAATGTTATCTCTACCGACTGCAGTCCGCTGATTTTTTAAACTGTAATTTACATCAAAAAGCAGGCAGAGATTCCGGTAATTAAATTCAGCCATCAATTGAGACCGGCTGCCAAGTCCTTTGTAACCTTCTGCATAGCCAGTCCATAAAGCCGTTGATTTATCCGCATCAAGAGGAAATCGTAAATAATAATCTTTTCCGTTAAACGTGCAGGCACCGAACTGAGAACAGATCCCGGCAAGTACGGCAAAAGGAACATATATATCGTTGTCAATCTTAAACATTTTCAGGCCATAATCTGAAAGCCTGATGGTTGTCCGTCCTTTTTTTTGCACCTGTCTTGTAGAGTCTGACCCACGTATCACAGGAAAACTACTTTTGGCAGATGTCTGTAGTCCCACAAGATCGCAACCAATATCATTATTGACATTCAGTGTAGGTGACATAATACGGACAAACTCATCGCTGTAAATAGTCTGATTTACAAGGTCAAAATAGAGAATGTCATCTTTCCAGGCTGCAGGATAAGATTTTTCTGCACCATCCGGGTCATACTGATAGGTAAAGCCATTTTCAGTGCGACGTATTAAATACCCACGTAAATTCATGTAAGCGAGCAGTTTAGCAAGCTCCACGCTGCTCAAAAAAGGAACATCCTCCCAGTCGGTCAAATAGGATGTAGTTAATTCTTCCTTTGATTCTTCAAAATAGAGATTTGACACAGCTGTACGCGCAAGGCTTGTTGCATTTGGAAAAGTATAGTCTCCATACGAAGACGATGACTTTTCTTCCTCAGGCTGACTACATGAAAGAAGGCCATACAGCAGAATTGTGCTTAAAAAGAGCAGTGAAAGTTTTCGAACTTTTTTCATAAATCTCTCCAGATAAATCGATAAAATAAATATATCACACTTACCAGTCTCTGTCAAAAAATTACAGGCAAAAGTGATGTTTGCACGAATACCGGGAGTTTTGACACAGATACACTCAGATGTGGGATTTTTGACACGGATGGACACGGATGTGGGATTTTTTTGACACGGATGGACACAGATACACTCAGATGTGGGATTTTTTGACACGGATGGACACAGATACACTCAGATGTTTTTTTATCTGTGCCTCATCTGTGTTAATCACAGTTCATCTGTGGTTCCTTCTGGTTTGGGGTAAAAAAAAGAATAATTTTTGTGGTCAATACTAGATTCGAACTAGTGACTTCTACCGTGTGAAGGTAGCACTCTACCACTGAGTTAATTGACCACAAAAATTACTCTAAAAACGCAAAGTGCAAGCACTCTACCACTGAGTTAATTGACCACAAAAATTACTCTATAAACGCAAAGTGCAAGCACTCTGCCACTGAGTTAATTGACCACCAAGGAAACTTGGTAAAAAGAATATAACAAAAAACCGGGAGGCATGTCAACGGGAAAGCGCCACCCGGCTTCTGACATCTTTATACTCTGAACTGGTCAATCTGTTCGCCGATGCCGGAGATTGATTCGCTCATCTT
>ODAI012185287.1_pt1 | contig 22070 bp, 17 predicted proteins | sample 1539321 | NCBI WGS metagenome assembly ODAI01 (sample SAMN02144231, study PRJEB22623) | gut metagenome | biome: sheep rumen | host: Ovis aries | place: New Zealand | reverse complement strand
GGCGGCGGGTATGCAACTTTGCCGTTTCTGTATCATATTTCCGAAACTTACGGTTGGTATAGTGCAAAACAATTATCGGATATGCTCGCTGTTGCATCGATTACTCCGGGACCGGTCGGTGTTAATGTAGCAACATTTTCCGGTTATACAACGTGCGGTGTTTTAGGTGCTGTTATAGCCACAACTTCTGTTGTTTTGCCGTCATTAATTATTGTTGTATTTATAGCAAAACTTTTAAATAAATTTAAGGATAACAGATATGTTCAGGCTGCAATATATGCTCTTAAACCTGCCGGCTGCGGGTTATTGGCTGCAGTGGCAATAAATTTATTCAGGGAAAATGTTACTGTTGCAAGTGCTTATTTATTGTTTTTTGCTCTTTTGATTATGAGCTTAAGGGTTAAGAAAGATCCTTTGCTGTATTTAGGTCTGTCAGCACTGGCCGGAATCGGATTAGGCTATTTTCATTTGATATAACCCGATTGGTTATATTATATAAATCATTTGTCTAAGGCTTTTTCAGAAGTTTTAGTCAATAATGTCTGTGTGGGAGATTTAAAAATGAAAATAAATGTAATTGTATATGTTATTTTGCTAAGTGCATACTTATTTTTTGTCCAAACTGTGAAGGCTGAAAATATACATTTTAATAATGATATTTATGAATTAAAAGTAAGCAGATTTTCCGATATCAATAAGGGTTATGAAAACGAATATTTCCCTGATAATGATAATAAATCCGATTGGAGAAAAATGGTGGGAATTTATTATTATCCTGAGGTAAAAGATCCTATTAAGTTTGCGAATGATGCTGATAAGAAAATAGAAGCAAATGAACGTGTTGTTTTACTTAAATTTGTTGCAAATAAAAAACAGGATAAAGCTGTTTTAAGCTATCTGGAAAACGGAGAAACAGGCGGCAGAAAATATTTTGAGCATAATATATATAAGTATGAACCCCATCCGCAAAAAGGTATGATGGTTTTACGATATTCAAAAAGATTTTTCTTTGATACAAACGATGAAATAACTAAAATCGGGCATGAGGTTAAAAATATAAATGATGATTTGATGGAACAAATTATCATTTCACCAATCCCGCCAATTATTGAAGCAGATATTATTTAAAACAGAACGGAAGAATTTTTACATTTTGTTTTTTGGGTGCGTTTGCCTGATTATCGGGAAGCTCATAACATTTAATACATCTTGCTTCATAAGTCTCATCGCCCCCAATCATAATCAACGGAGAACTCTTATCAGCAGGTTCTCCATCGATAAGCCTTTGGGTTCTTGTTGCGTGTTCACAGCCGCACTTCATACATACTGCGTGGAGTTTGTCTACTGTTGTTGCAATACACATCAACTCAGGCATGCTGCCAAACGGTTCAGCTTTAAAATCCAATTCTAAGCCGGTTCCGATAACTTTCTTGCCGTCATTCATTAAACGTGTTATAACTTTTACAATATTAGAATCGAAAAATTGTAATTCATCTATTGCTACAACTTCATCTTCAGGTTTAACAACTGAAAGGATATTAATTGCATGTTTAACCTTAATTGCATCAAGCCATAATCCGTTTCTGGATTCGATATAATCACCCTTAGCTCTTGTATCAATGTCCGGCGATATAACTTTAACCTTTTTCTTTGCAATAATACAACGTCTTATTCTGCGTAACAATTCCTCTGTTTTTCCGCAGCTCATAGGTCCGGTTATTAACTCGAAACTATATCCTTCCATTAAATCCTCCCACAGATTTCATGACTATCATCTATCCCTATTGTTATTATATAGCTTATAAAGTGCAAATGCATAAAAAGTTACAAAATTTTTACAAGTTATATCAATATAAAAAAGGAGGCAGAATTTTCTGCCCCCTTATCCTCCAAATTCCTATCTCGCTATAATGTGAAATCTTCTTCAGCCGGTAGTACCGACGGAACATTCTTTATCCATTTTTTAGCTTCTTCACTGGCTTTTGTCCAGTTAACCGATAGCAAACCTCTTTGTACCCATACTAATTCTTTGAAGAATTCGTATTGAGAATTCATCGCATCAAGTTTTGCTGCGAAATAAAGATGTTGTGCATCGGAAACTTGTTCGATAGGAACATCTCCTCTCAAGTATTTTGCCTTAACCATTTGATAGTTTTCACCTTGTGCAAACATTGCTTTATATGATTTTTCTATAATAAAGTATTTTGAAATAGCTCTATTTACTACTGAACGTACTTGCATTTCAATTTCGGTATTAACTTCTTCAAGGTATGCGTTCAGTTCATTCAATTCAGCTTTACATCTTGCTATTTCAGCAATTTTATGTCCGCCTTCAATAGGTTTCCACTGAGCAGCAATCATAACTCTGGTTGAATGTTTATTTAAATTCAAGTATGGAGAATTTATTCCCTGTGAAAATCCGGCCATACCGCCCTGAGCTGCGCCGATAGCTGCACCTTGAGCAGCTGCCGACTCAATAGCTGCCGCCGGAGCCCCTGCCGCTGCCGCTGCCGCTGCTGCGGATGCGGCACCTTGATTAGCACCTTGAGAAGCGCCTGCTCCATATCCGTATCCGCCGCCTACGTACTTCATTTGGTTGTGTCCGGCATCTTCATATGGAAGCTGTCTGTCAAATTGTGTTCCGTATTCAAGTGATAATTTGGCATTAGGTAATACAAATTTCTGGGCATAATTACCTATTTCTGCTTTTTTCATTGCGATTGCCGCTTTTAATTTTGTTGTTTCAGGTGATAAGTATGTTACTTCTTTTACTAACATATCCGTAAATTTACCTAATTTTTCAGGATTTCTTACGTGATCTATAATGTGCAAATCTGTTGTAAAGAAAGCCGGGTCGCTTGCAGTTAACGGCATCAGCTGAAAATCTTGTTTTTGATCTTTATATAACAACTTATTAATATGAACTTTTGCATTTTTGTAATCGGCTTTCATGCTCAATAAACGTTTTTCCGCTTCACTAACTTCACCTGCCCAACGCAAAACTTCTTCATATCCGCATTTTCCGGTTTTTTCTCTTACACGTGCAATTGCAAGATTTTCTCTTGTCTCTTGTACAAATTCTTCCTGTACTTTAATCATGTTTTCCAGCATCAAAGTGTCGATATACAGTGCCGCAGTTTGATATTCCGTATTGGCTTTGGTTAGTGCGGCTTCCGCTTTATCAAATTTTAATTTTTTATGTTTAACTATGATATTTGTTACCAAATCAGGTGAATATAACACTTGATCCATTCCTATGGTGAATTGGCCTATTCTGTGCGGAACATCGGCATATGAATCAGCGTATGCGCCGTTGTAATGTTGATGCCCCAAATCAATTCTTAATGTCGGAAGGTATCTTAGATATGAACTTGCGACAGAACGTCTTGCTGCGCTGACAAGAAATCTTTTTCTTGCTATGTCTAAGTTATTCTCATCCAAAGTGTTAAGCAGCAATTCCAAATCGTATTTTGGAAGTGCCTTATGTGAAATTGTTACAGAGTTATTTAATAATCTCAGTGGTGCTACATACCCGATATTTTCAGCTGTATCAGAGTTGAAGAAAATGACCTTATCATCATAGAAAGGTATTTTTTCAGTCTTAACCGCTTGTCCGTGTAAAACACCGTGAATATTAAATGATGTTGCTTCCGCCAATTTTTTATCAACGTCATATGTAGACGTTCCAAGTAAGGCTCCTTTATCGACATCTTCTTTACCTACAGTAGAGAATGACGGTAATTTTTTGTCGCTGATATATTTGTACAACTCTACTCGCTGCTCATTTGATAAATTGTACAGCGGGGTTACAAATATTGAATCAACGTTGCTCGGTATTTTTGCTAAAGATGCTTTAAGATTTGAATTTACAGGGACTACTACAAATTCAAGATTTGTCCCTTTTTCTTTTAATTTTTTAGAGAATTGATTGTTCCAATCACCTCTTGTTTTATAGAAATTTTCATTCATTAAGATTGCTGTTTTTTTAATGTTCGGAACAAGTGTTTTAAATGTCGCAAAGTCATTTACTGATTGCTGAATAGGATTGAAAAATTTATCCCCGAAGTTCCTTAACCCGTATTGGTCAATAGTAATAACTCTTTTGTTTTTATTAGGTTTATCAATGTAGTATGAGCTTGACATGTAACCAAGAGAAATAACCATTTGAGCTCTTGATGAGAGTGCCTTATTTGACGCACTAATTGCCCCATTTTGACTCCAATCTCCGGTAAATACTAAATCTTTCGGAAATGACGCTTTAAAATCCGGCAAAATTGATACGGTTATTGCCTTTTGGAAAGTCTGTAATACTTGCGCATTTTTATCTGACGGTCCGTCAAATACAAATGCAAATTCGATTGTTTTTGCGTTTGGTGCTGGCTGCAACATTTTTGATTGCGCATTTGGCATTTGAGGTGCCGCCGCAACGATGCTTGTTGCTCCGCTATACATAAGTAACGCTGATAGCGCTAAAGCCCCGCATATAAATTTTTTCATCTTCTCCTTACTCCTAGAATATAATAATCATCATTAACACATATAACATCTGCAATATAACAAGAAATATTTTCTGTGTCAAAGTTTTGAGATAAATGTTTTAAGTTTTAGTAACATTTATACATTATTTGTCGACAGATAAAGTTTTTTACAACTCTGTTGTAAATACAACAAACCATGTAACCTAGTGTTTCGCCAATCTTTTAGCTCTGCCGCCATAAACTTCGTGAACATCAACAACTGATAAAAATGCATTCGGATCAATTTGTGCTACAACTTCTTTAACTTTACTAAGTTCAAGTCTTGACATTACACAATAGATAAGGGTCTTATCCTGTTTTGAATATCCGCCTATCCCTTTTAAATATGTTACACTGATATCATAGTCATTTATAAGTGTTTGGCCGATTTCTTCGGCATTATTACTAATTATTCTGATAGATTTAGAACTGTTCAATCCTTCAAGAACTCCATCGATAACCTTGTAGGCAATGAAGTATGTGAGAATTGAATACATTGCGCTTTCCCAATTTAATACAATTCCTGCAACTGTATATATTATAATATTGAAGCCCATTACGATTTCGCCTACGGAAAATCCAAATTTTTTGGATAATACAAGTGCCATGATTTCAGTACCGTCCATAGAGCCTTCGTTTTTCAATACTGTGCCTACACCGGTACCAAGTATTATGCCGCCAAATATTGTGGAAAGCAGCATATCGTTAGTGACTACAAATTTTGCGTGATGAAATATATTTGTTGCTAATGACAGCATTATAACTGCGTAAAATGTCTGTAATACAAAGTATTTTCCCATTTTCGTAAATGCAAGACATATAAACGGTAAATTTACAACGAGTAATGCTAAACCCAAATTTATCCCTAACTTGTAATTTAGCAGCATTGAAATACCTACAACTCCGCCGTCAATAATTTTATTCGGAACCAAAAAACACTCTAAAGCAAAACCTGCAATAAAAGCACCCATTGTCAGAAACAATGTTTTGTAAAATATTTGGGCTAGTCTTATTCGCTTTTTAGGTTGTTCTTCAGTCATATTTCCTCACTTATATTTTATCTTTTTTATTTTCAGCTTTATTATTGTGCCCGATTATGTTGTTAAAACTAAATATCGTTTTCTTTTCTTCTGAGGTTCCTTGAGTTTTGTAACCTAATATTTGTTCAAGGTCTGATTTTAATGTTGTAATATCATCATATTTTTTTATTGAGCCATCCAAAGCTATTGAAACATCTCCTGTTTCTTCAGATATTACAAGGCAAGCTGCATCACTAATTTCAGACATTCCTATGGCTGCTCTGTGACGGGTTCCGTATTTCCAACTGAGTTTAGGATCTCCGGTTACCGGTAATAAAACCCCTGCTGATATTATTTTTGAACCGTTTATAACAACGGCTCCGTCGTGAAGCGGTGTCCCTTCATAAAATATTGTCAGCAAAAGTTCAGTGGAAACATCTGCATTTAATTTTGTGCCGGCTTCCGTGTTGCTTAAATCCTTTTGAAAAACAATTAATCCGCCCGTATGTTTCTTGGACATATCTTTTACGGCTTCAATTAATTCTTTTATGACATCAATTTTTTCATCATCGTCAAAGCTTGAGTTATTCCCGAATAGTCTTGAAAATATATTTGCCTGCCCTAAGAAACCTAAAAATCTCCTTAATTCCGGTTGGAAAATAACTACAAGACTCAATGATATCAGTGTTACAAGTGATTTTAAGAATACTCCTAATATTTTAAGGTTGAGTCTTACAAGTATTTCGGAAAATACCCATAAAAATATTAAGAAAAATACACCTTTAACAAATTTTTCAGATTGAGAATCTTTAATAAATTTCTTGTAGAAGTAATATAACAATCCGATTATAATTGATATTTCAAAGATGTTGGTCAAACTAAGCGACCAATCCCAAGTACCAATCTGAAATTGTAAATAGGATAAAATTTCGTTAAACATTGATTTTTAGCCTGTTAGGTATTACATCGTGAGATATCAAATCATCCAAAGACTCTCTATTTATTATAATATCAGATTGTGAATTATTTACAAGTACCATTGCAGATTTTTCTACCCGATTATAATTAGAGGACATGGAATAATTATATGCACCTGTGTTAAACACGCATAAAATGTCCCCTTCCTCCGGTTGTGGTAAATCTACGGACTGAATTAATATATCTCCGCTTTCGCAGAAACGCCCGCCTATTGTTACGTTTTGTAAATTTTTGTCATTGGGCTTATTTGCTATAATTGCTGTATATTTAGCCTGATACATTGCCGGTCTGATGTTGTCTGCCATTCCACCGTCAACTGCAATATATTTTTTGCCGTTTGGTACTTGTTTAGAACTCCCTATTGTGTAAAGAGTAACACCGGCTGTGGATATTATGCTTCTGCCGGGTTCAAGAAACAGGGTAGGTAATTCTACATTATATTTTTGGGTGGATGTCTTAAGAGCAGATAAAATTACATCGGCAATTTCGTACGTTGACGGCGGACAGTCCGTGTCGGTATATTTTACCCCTAAGCCGCCCCCTATATTTATTTCATCAAGTTTTATGCCGAACTTTTTATCCAATCTTGCAATTTCTTTTACCAATACGTCAATTTCATCTTGAAATACTTTCGTTTCAAATATTTGGGAGCCGACGTGGGCGTGAAGACCGTGTAATTTCAAGTTTGTGCATGTATTAATAATTATGTCAACGGCTTCGTCAATTTGTGTTAAATCAAATCCAAATTTTGAATCAAGATGTCCCGTTTGTATATATTCGTGAGTGTGACATTCTATTCCCGGAGTTATTCTTAAAAGTACGTCTGCAACAAGTCCTTTGCTTTTTGCAAGTTCATTAAGCAGTGTAATTTCGAAAAAGTTATCGACGGAAAACCGCCCGACTCCTAAATCCAAAGCGAGCATAAGTTCGTCAGCTGATTTGTTGTTTCCGTTGAATAAAACTTTTTTCATATCGGCTCCGGCCTTATAAACCGTATAAATTTCACCGCCGGATACAACGTCGAACCCAAAACTTTCGCTTGCGATAATTGCGGTAGTTGCAAGTGAGCACAATGCCTTCGACGCATACATCATATTAAGTTTTGAATAATCAGAAAATGCTTTTTTGTAATCCTGACAAATTTTTCTTACAGTGGTTTCATCAATGACGTATAACGGGGTGCCGTATTTATCTGCTAAATCGGTTAAATCGCATCCGCCTATTTCTAAATTGCCTTTTTCGTTAATTTTGGTTGTTATTGGTCTTAATAATTGATTTGTCGTGTTTAGCATTTGAGAGTCCCCATGTATATTTAATCTGTTATAAGTGTAACATAAACACTGTGATTTTGTATATTAAATCTTTGTTTTCTCAATCATAATTGCGAAAACAGCTTAATAAATATTCATATTGGGGTTGAAAATCTGTAAAAATAGTTCTATAATTCTAGTATAATGGAATTATAATAGAGGCATTTATGGAAACAAAAGAAGCAGTCACTATTTTTACAGCATTAGCGCAAGAAACACGATTGAGAGTTTATAAGATTTTAGTTGAGCACAGCCTTGAGGGAATTTGTCCTTGCGAGATTGCGGAGAGGTTAAATATCCCCAGAAACACGTTATCCTTTCATTTGTCTTTGTTGAGTCAGGCCGGGTTGGCAGAAAAAACAAAAAAGGGCAAGATGTATTTTTATAGACCTAATTGCTGCAAAATTAAAGAAACTATGAATTTTTTACATAATGATTGTGTAGCTTGTCATATGAAAGAAGAAGTTTGCCATAAGGAGGCGGTGTAAAAATGTTAGAATTTTTACATACTTTTGGTGATTTTGTTGCGGTAAAATTAGGACTCGACTTATCTACAAAATTGGGTTCAAGTGTAAGCTTTTTTGTGGAAGATACGATAAAGATTTTTCTTTTAATATACGTGATGTTGTTTGTTGTATCTTTATTCAGAGCACAATTATCTCCCGAAAAAATAAAAAATTATCTTTCGGGTAAGTCTGCTTGGATAGGGTATTTGTTGGCTGTATTTTTAGGGGTTGTTACACCGTTTTGTTCGTGTTCTTCAATCCCGTTGTTCATTGCGTTTATTGCGGCAGGAGTCCCGTTTGGGATGACTATGACATTTTTAATCAGTTCTCCGTTAATCAGTGAGATTGCGGCTGCGTTATTACTTATTACTCCAAATGCCGGACCGATTGCTGCAGGAGCATATATTGCAGTTGGTGCAATTATTTCAATAACAGGCGGCTGGTTGTGTGATAAATACGGATTGGAAAGATTAAGAACCAGACATCCTTTTGATGAAGAGGCAAATGCTCATTGTCATGACGAGCATTGTCATCACGAACCTCATTGTACCTGTCATGCTCATAACGGGGTGCATGAAAAAACTTGTCCTTGTTATAGCGTAGCAGAGTCAGATGCTTGTGATTGTTCTCATAATCACCATGACAATGAAGATTCTTGCGGCTGCGGACATCATCACCACGGCGGTGAATGCGGCTGCGGACATCATAACGACCATGAAAAGGATGAAGATATGCCGCTGATAAAATACGCGCATAATTATGCAAATGCTACAATAAAAGATATTTGGCTCTATGTTCTTATTGGTTTGGCAGTTGGTGCATTTATGCATGGGTATATACCGACTGAGATGTATGCCAAATATCTTGGGGCAAGTAATCCGTTTGCCGTTATAATAGCTGCATTTGCAGGTATCCCTATTTATGCAAATCATGACAGTGTATTGCCAATCATTCAAGTACTGCTGTTAAAGGGTGTGCCTTTGGGTACGACATTAGTTATGCTGATGAGTATAACCGCAATATCGTTGCCGGAAATGATTATGCTGCATAAAGTCCTGAGTTGGAAAATGCTCTCAATATTTGTCGGCTATTTGTTTGTATCATTTATAATCGTCGGATATCTGCTAAATATGATTTTGCTTTGATTTCGTATAGTCGGTGATTAATAATAAATGTAAAATACTAAAGTCTAAGTTGTAGAAACAACAAGACTTTCATCCAAAGTTTATAAACCTTTTATAACCCTTTTGCAATTGATATTTCAGAATAAATATTGTAATATTTATAAAATCGAATAAATAATGGGAAGATATATGACATTGGATTTAAACAAAGCCGAACGGTACACAGAAAATATTTATAGCTTGGCGGTATTGCTTTGTAACTTCTGCGATAATAATACAAATATTAAGGAAATATGCAGCTTAAAACCTGCAATTTCAATAATAAGAAATCAATCAGATCAATTATATGCTGACATATTAAATGAACTATATGAAGAGTGTTAATGAGATTTAAAACTTCTTCAAATGAGCGTATGAAGCATCCATGGCTTTTTTACCTTGTTTACCGAAGTCTATTGTGTACATGGTGCTTTCGCCGACAGGAATAACTTCTAAGATATGTCCGATACCTAATTTTTCATGAAATACTCTGTCGCCGGCAGCAAATACGTCAGTCATAACATCGGCTCCTTCAAGTTTTCTGTCTCTTTCAGCTTCTTGTTCCGCCTTTTGGATATCGAATTTTCGTTTTTCTTCAAGCATTCTTTTTATAGCGTTATCTTTAAACAGAGCTTTTACTTTTTCTTCATCTTTTTGTTTGTTTTCTTTTGATTTAACCAGAATTGTGCGCATAGGCGTACGTTTTACGGTTGTTGTAGTTGTAGAATTGCGTTTTTGAGGTGCTACAAAATTTGCTCCGAATCCTGTTGTCGGTTTTACATAACCGTAACTGTCAGTTTTTGCGGAAGAATTTGAATAAGAATATGAAGACGATTCTCCCGTTTTAGCTTTGTGTACGGCATCTCTAAATGTTGAGGAGGACCCTGTTGAATAGTTGCTGTCGTCCCCGCCTGTTTTGTTAAGCAGCTGCGGCGGAATTTCTCCTATAAAGCGTGACGGATTATAGTATTTATATTCGCCCCACATTTGTCGGCGTTTTGCAGAAGTGAGGTATAATTTTTCTTCTGCACGGGTTACCCCAACGTACATCAATCTGCGTTCTTCTTCCATTTCTGCTGGGATATTAAATGTTCTCATATGCGGGAATACCCCTTCATCCATGCCGGCAAGAAATACCGTTGGAAATTCCAGCCCTTTTGCTGCGTGTAGTGTCATTAAGGTAACATTATTTGCAATATTATCCATGCTGTCTATATCTGATACTAATGAAACTTGTGTTAGGAATTCTCCCAAAATATTATTATCTTCTTCCGGTACAAATTCTTCAGCTACGTTTACCAATTCCTGTAAGTTTTCAATATCCGCTTCGCTTTCAGGTGTATTTTGCATTTGTAATTCGTGCAGATATCCGCTCTTTTCTATAACTAACGTTACAAATTCTCTTAAGTTATAATTAGGCTGCACTTCTTTAAATTTTAAGATAAGGTCAACAAATTCCTTAATTTTTGTCCTTGTTCTTGACGGGATTTCTGTATCTTCTTCAATCCTTTGAGCTGCGGCAAAAAGGCTTATGTCTTCCATATCCGCAAAATGTTGCAGTCTTTTGACAGTAGTATCCCCGATAGAACGTTTTGGTACATTTACTATACGTTTGAAACTTTGTGAATCGTCTGTATTAAATATTAATTTCAGATATGCGATAATATCTTTAATTTCTTTGCGGTCGTAAAATTTTAGTCCGCCATATATTCTGTACGGTATGCCGGAAGCCATGCAAGCTTCTTCTAAGGCACGAGATTGAGAATTGGTTCTGTATAGGATTGCAAATTGATTGTAGTTTCCGCCGCTTTCCTGTTGAATTCTGTTTACTATGTAATTTGCTTCGTCAGCTTCATCTTGAGCTTCATAGTAATCTATAAGCTCTCCCTCGCCCTTATTGGAATATAAGACTTTATCTACGCGTTCTGTATTGTTTTCGATAATTGCGTTTGCGACGTCAAGAATATTTGATGTTGAACGATAATTTTGTTCAAGTTTTATTAACTTTGCATCCTTAAAATCTTTTCTAAAGTTCATAATGATTGTATAATCTGCGCCGCGCCAGCTGTATATGGATTGATCCACATCCCCTACAACGCACAGTGAACGTTTTGGTGGAATTTCCTTTTGCCTGTCCGTATATAACATATTAACAAGTTTGTATTGAGCAAGGTTTGTATCCTGATACTCATCAACCAAAATATGTTCAAATCTTTCGTAGTAGTAATTTCTGATTTCAGCATTTTGCTCCAGCAGTTTTACGGTCAACATAAGCATATCGTCAAAATCTATTGCGTTATTGTTGTTGAGGGTGTTTTCATATTCCTCAAAAATTTGTGCGATTTTTTGGGATTTGAAATCTCTTGCAAAAGTCGCAAATGTGTATGCATCCTGCATTTTATTTTTAGCATTTGAAATTACGGCTTTTACAAGCTTTGGTTGATAGATTTTATCATCGATGTTTAGCTTTTTTATAGCCTGTTTAATAACTGCGGTTGTGTCTGAGTCATCATATATAGTAAAATTTTTGTCTAATTTTTTACCTGATTGGAAATTATATTTATCAATATTCTCTCTCAAAATTCTGCCGCAAATGCTGTGGAAAGTCCCTATCCACATGTATTTTACGATTTTTTCTCCGACAATATTTCCTATACGAACTTTCATTTCTTTGGCAGCCTTATTCGTAAAAGTTACCGCTAAAATATTCTTTGGCTTAACCCCGTTTTGAATCAGGTATGCAATTCTAGATGTAAGAACTTTTGTCTTTCCGCTGCCGGCTCCGGCAAGTATTAAAAGCGGACCACGAGTTGTTTGAACAGCCTCTTTCTGTTCGTTATTAAGATTTTCCAATATATTTTCCATGTACACACTTCCCAAAATTAAAATTTTATGTTATAATCAGCATAATCGAAAAACATTATTATTGCAATTAGAAAGTGGGAAAAATGGTAGAAGAAAAAATTGATATCAACATGTTAGCTGATGGTGAAAGTCAAGAAGAAAAACCATCGATTATGGTTCCTATTGATGATATGGATGTAGTATCAGACAATTCACCTAATGCGGTAGATGAATTAGCACAAGAATTAGCGACTATCAGACAGTCCGCCAAAAAGATTGCAATAATAGGCAGTCGTAATTTGCCAATTACGCACCAGCAAATGATTGAAACATTGGCTTCCGCTCTTGTAATGCAAGGAAATACCATTATTACATCAGGTGGTTCTTCAGGAACAAATGCGGCAGCTATAAGAGGTGCTATGAAGGCAAATCCTGAAAAGTTAAGAGTTATTCTTCCGCAAACAATTGGTCAACAGCCAAGTGATGTTCAAGACCAATTAATCGGAGTCCCGAATATTGTGGAACACTCTGACAGAGCTATGATGACTTTAGCTGATGCTTCAAGAATTTGTAACAGAGAGATTATTGATGAATGTAATCAGCTGATTTGTTTTCTGTCACATACAAGTAAAACTCTTCATAAGGCTGTTCAGTATGCTGAAGAAGGACATAAGGTTATTACGGTATTTTATTTGGATTAATTCATATAAATATTATAAAAAAAGGGAATTGCTTTTATGCGATTTCCTTTTTTTATTTAATCATATTTTATATGTTCATGTATTTAGATGTAAAAGAGCTGATTTGGTTTTTTAGCACAGAGTTGTCAAGCTGAGCAGTTATCGGGCTGTTTTCTTGCTTTTCAGGTTCATATTTTTCACCTTTAGCTTGTGCTTCCATTTTCTTTAGTTCTTCAGCCATTTCAGCTTTTACTTGTTCAACGGTTTTACCTTGTTCTTTTGCAACTCGTGCAATACGTTTTTCTTCATTTGCAGCAGACATTGTTGCATTAATTTTCGGCAAGTAGTAGCCGAGGAAGATACCGGAGTATGCGTAACCGATTAGCTGTGCAATATCCAGTGTCGCAAGTTTCTTCCATAAATCACTCTTAACTTCTTTCGGTAAGTTCTTAATTTGACCGAGAAGTTTGCCGTATGAAAGTGCTTTACCGTCTTTTGTCACTTCGATACCGTGTTTACCTAGTGTTTCAAGCAGTACTTCATCACGAGATTTAACTGAAGAATTTTTCATCCATTTGATAAAGCCTTTACCTGAGTCTTTGGTAATGTTGATAAGATTTTTGTTCATTAATCTTGTAGCACCTTTAGTAACTAATGCACCTAAGATTAACAGGTTAAGGAAACCTAATGTATCTTTAACCATAGATTCACGCAGCTCGTCTTTATCTCTTGCGCACATAAATCTTGATACGATTGTCATGCCGTATACAAACTTTAACTGATTGATAGTCGGCATCATACCCTTAAATTGAATTTTTGCCAAAAATCTGTTGCCAAATTCTTTTAATCGGTCAATTCTCGGGAGCGCTTTGCTTAATTCTTTTGCCGCAGATTTTTTATCTCCAATCATTATTGTAGATATTGCACCTGCACCAAATAAAGCAGCCATTGAAGCTTTTAATGCTAAAAAGCTTGAAGATTTGTCGCGTTTTCTTCCGGGAATTCCGGGGAAACCGTCGCAGCCGGTTTTCTTCTTTGTTAAGTACATGTTTATTGGCTGAACAGACATACCAAACATAGATGCAAATCCAAGTCCTGCAATTGAGCGTCCTACATTCAAGTGCTTTAAGGATTTCATTATTTTGGCGGCATCTGCGTTTGTAACACCGCTGGCTTTGAAGCTTTCGATAACTTTCTCTTTGTTAAACAGTTTTGTTACATTGTGGATGTTTTCGATTAGTGTAGTTAGGGTGTTGTCAGCAGCTGCAACTTGCCCTTTGTGGAATCCGTGCAGAACAACACTTTTTTCTCCGCCTGTGTTTGCGGTAATCAATCTTCTTATATAGTCAACATCTTCTGTTTTTATTGTTTCTTTCTTTGGATTGTTATCTTTTACAAGGTTATACAATTTATCAACAATAAGTTTTCTTGTATCTTCACTGATAGATACCATGCCTTCTGTTGCTTTTTCGCTTGTGGGGTTGTAAACCTTAATATTAGAAACAACATTTTCCAGGTGTTCTTTAAGCGGGTCTGTTGCTCCGGAATGAAGAGCTTTGTACCAGCTGTCTCCTAAAATATTCAAGGTATCATTATTTGCGAATATTTTATGAGCCTTCATATCGTAGGCTTTATTGATGCCGTAAGCTAAAGCTGCGCCAAGAACAGTCCCGTATACCCCTACCATAGCATGGTTAAATGTACCGGTAGCTTCTCTTCTTGCTGTTTCCATACCTGTTGCAAAGCCTCTATGGCTCATATCATATGCGGTTCTTGGAATAACCATAGAACCAAGGTCAACTAAATTTGCTCCCCACGCTTGATTTGTGTCTAAAAATCTTAAGAATACTGCGGGTACAGTGTATAACATATCCATCCCGCCGCCGAATGACGGAGTCTGCACATCTGTATTACTTGCCTGTGTAGCAAGCTTTATCTGTCTGTTGTTCTGTTCAATTTTTGGGGTTATTTGTTGTATTTCCATGTTAAATTGTTCCTTTACGAATTAAAAAATGCTCCAAAAGCGGTTGATTTCTTGTCAATGAGGTTCATACCAAACCCGTTATCGGACGCGATTGCGTTGGGCGATGACGTACCCGCGGCGGCGCCCTTTATTGATGCGCCGGAGCCGGAGGCGGTATGACCTGCCGCTGTTGCAGCTTGTTGTGCCAGTTGAGCTTTTCTGGCTTGCTCTTTCTTATTCGTTTGGATTCTGTTGATAAGCGGGATAAATGCGCCAAGTGCAACTAATGAGAACGCCAGATTGCCGAGTTGACACCAAGAACGTAAGTCTGTTGCACGTTTAGACGTTAATTCGCCCGTTGATTTTAATGCGGTGTGCTTCGTCCAATGCCAGAATTTCTGTATCGGATTAGCTCCTTCTTTTAAAGGTTTTAATTCATTAATTAGTTTTATATTAGGATTAAATTTTTCGATTACAGTTGCAATACCTTTTGCTGCATAATCTCCCAAGAAATAAAAACTTGAGAAGGTTGCAAGATCTCTTACGGTAGATTCTCTTAAGTCGTTAAAATCTTCCGATGCTCCCATACGGCTTGCAAATGTCGCAGTTGAAACAATTCTTGCCTGATCCATTGACGGGAAGAATTTTTTAAATTCAAGCATCCCAAGATTTGGCATCTTCATCATCGATAGCCAAGCCAAACCAAGCATAGAGCTTATTGAAACAATTTTTTGCTTAAACAATTTCTTCTTTTCTTCAGGACTTAATATTCGTTCTTCATCGTCATTATAAATAGGAGCACCTTTTTTTCCGCTTGTTTTGTGCGTAATCCATCTGTTGATGGGTTGTGCGGATATCGCAAGCGGCAATATGACGGCCATGCCGCCCCAGCTCTTATATTTAACTAATTTTTTAGCTTTATTTATGTATTTTGAAAAATCTTCTGCTGTTTCTATGCCTGCTTTCTTTGCGTCATGAAGTACTTCTACGGTATTTTTCATCAGAGATTCCAAAGAATTACCGAAGTATTCACCTTTCGCATTGTTTGTAGTAAATTTAATGTTTTCGGAAATATGAGTATTGTCAATAATATTGCTGATTGCTTTGTTAAGTGCTTTTTTGTCATATGTTTTGCTATCGGCAAATTCCGCAAGATTTCTAAATATTTTGTTAAATTCCTCAGGTTTTGATTCATAGATTTCAGCCAATGATTTGTCTATATTTTTACCGTCAGAACCTTTAAGGTCTAAAAATATTCGTTTTATCATATCGGTGTAATTATCAACACCTGTTCCTTTATAGTAGTTGTTTAGAACGTCAAGGGTACTTCTGTCAGCCCAATTATGTATAAGGTTGGATTTTTTGCCCATTATAGGGCTATTAAGCAGGTGTGCCGCACCTATTACAAAAACTCCCGGTAATATGCAGTTAATAAACAGACCGGAACTTTCTCTTCTTAAGGCTTCAAATCCTGCAAGTATGTTAAATCTTCTTTTTTGTTTTCCGTTTTCATCCAAAACAGGCTGACCGTTTTCGTCAGTTACCTTAGAGGCTGCAACGGTTTCAATAATTGAACGTGGTCCTATTGCTGTCAACAAATCCAAAACTGTAACATTAAGCATCGGCTCTGCTTCACAATACTGCATGCCTTTAACTGCCAAATTACCCAACGCTTCCAATCCTGTAAATGACGGTTGTTTCTTCACATCATCCCTGCTGACTGTTGGGGTATATTTAATATTACTGTCTGTTTCTTTTACACTAATCTTACTAATCATAATGAAATTATTTGTTAACGTTGACTATTATAACAACACCACAATAATATTAAAAGTACTGAATTTTAAAAATTGCCTTTTGTACACTAATTGTAAAGATAATATTAAGCACAATTTGAAAATATTTTTATAAAAATACAATATTTTAATGCAAAAATTTAAATTTTTTGTAAAATTTCTCTGAAATTATATTTGGAAATGAAAAAATGCAGAATTTTTCAATGAAAAATTTTTGTAAATTTTTATGAAGAATTTGTGTGTGTTTTGATTTTTAATTGGTGTAAAGCATGAATGAACTTGTTGTTTACATGTTATAATATGCATGCAAAGGAGAATGGTATGCCTCATTTTTTTATAAAATCGGAAAATGTTTGCGATAACAAAGCCGTAATTAATGACAGTGAAAATTATAGGCATATAGCAAAGTCTTTACGTGCAAAACGCGGTGAAAAAATCCTCCTTATTGACGAAAACAGTATACAGTATGAAACTGTGATTACCAATATTACTTCTGACTTAATAGAGGTTGAAATTGAAAAGTCGTATAAGTCCAAAAGAAAGTTAGATTTTAATTTATATTTAGCTCAGTCGCCTTTAAGAAGTGATGCGCAGAGTGTTATTATAGAAAAGGCGACAGAATTAGGGGCAGCTGGTGTTTATCCTATATATACAGATAATTGTGCCTTAAATAAAACTGTTTTGGAAAAGAAAATCCCAAAATGGCAGAGAACAATGTTTGAAGCCTCAAAACAGTGTGAACGTGCGGATATTCCGGCATGCTTCAATGTCACTGATATTAAAACTCTTTGTGAAAGCCATAAGTTTGATTTTATTATTGCTTTTTGTGAACGTTTATCAGTTCTTACGTTCAGGGAGTTTTATGAAGCTAATAATAAAATGTTTGATAAAAACTCAAATGTTCTGGTTATTATCGGTCCTGAGGGTGGTTTTTCCGATAGGGAATTTCAATATTTCAGAGAAAAAGCTATTCCTATGTTAACTTTAGGCGATTTGATATTAAAAGCGGAAACGGCTGTAATTGTTGCGATAGGAAATATAATATATGAATACAACTGTTCAAGAAAAAATTAAAGCTGACAGGGTTCTGGCTGCAATAACGAAAAATTTTCCCGATAGCGAGGTATATGTTGTCGGAGGTTCTGTTCGTGATTATATCATGGGATTTGAGGCTTATGACAGGGATTTGATAGTATTGAATGAAGATGCCAAAGATTTTACATTAAAACTTCAGAGTATATTTGATTCTACATTTATTCCGCTTGATGAGGATAACAAGATTTACCGTCTTGTATTGAAGGATAGCGAAGATATTCATAATCCGGAAATGATAGATATAACAAATCCGCTAGAGGGTTCTTTGGAAAGAGATTTGATGCGAAGAGATTTAACAATAAACGCTATTGCCGTAAATATTAGGACCGGCGACGTTATTGATATGTTTGGCGGAGTTGCCGATATAAAAAATAAAGTGCTTAATTATATAGAAGAAGTTAACTTTATTGATGATCCGTTAAGATTGCTTCGGGTATACAGATTTCAGGCGGTATTAGATTTTGAGCTTGGTGCAGATACTATTATGGCTATATGTAAACATACGGATTTGATAAACAATCCTGCAAAGGAAAGAATCTTGTATGAATTAATGAAGCTTTTCAGCGGGAAATATACGGCTACGGCTTTGTTAAATATGAATAAAACTTGGTTATTGGAAGAAATTTTTCCTGTTGTGAAAGAGATGAAACAGGTTCCGCCAAATACTCATCACCATTTGGATTTACTTCACCATGTAATTGAAACGGTAAAACAAATTCAGTTGTTATACAATGATGCAGATGACAGAGTAAAAGAACATTTGGATAAAATCGATTTTGGAGGGTTCTCAAGGCTTGCACATATAAAACTTGCTGGATTTCTGCATGATATAGGTAAGTTTTCTACTTGGACAATAGACAAAGAAACCGGACGTCACAGATTTATTAAGCATGATGATGTTGGTTCTAAAATGGTTAAGCCGTTATTGAAAAATTTAACTTGCTCAAACAAGCAAATTGAGTACGTTTCCGAAATGATAAAAAATCATATTTATCCGTCAGCTTTGATGAATGAAGAAGCTAATGAGAAAGCGATGTTGCGATATTTTCGTAAGCTTGGCGATAATGTTATTGATAATATTATTTTAGCCAAGGCGGACAGACTTTCTGCCAGAGGGGAAGCTGTAAGTGATGAAATGGTTGAGCAAAATATAAAAAATCTTGATAAACTTCTTAATTTTTACTTTGATTCTTTGGAAAAACTTGCTCCGTTGCCAAAACTATTGAGCGGCAATGAAGTTATGGAAATACTTAATATAAAACAAGGTCCTGAGTTGGGTAAAATATTATCAGCCCTAAATGAAGCTCAATTAGATGGCGATGTAACCGATAAAGACGGGGCAATAGCGTTTATAAAAAATTATAAGTTGTAATGTTGATAATATATTATGTTACTCATAAAAAATGAGGTGTTTTATATTAAAACACCTCATTTAAATCTTAGCTCGCTGCGCTCGTTGTTAACGTTCCTACACGGCAAACTTGAACGGTTTGACCGTTTCGCACTCAGCTCGCTTGCTCATCGCTGCGCTCGCTGTTAACGTGCCTACACGGCAAACCTGAACGGTTTGACCGTTCCGCACTCAGCTCGCTTGCTCTACATCATGCCCATGCCGCCGCCCATGCCCGGCATTGCCGGAGCAGCCGGTTTGTCTTCCGGAATATCAACTACTGCTGCTTCAGTTGTCAATAGCATTGAACCGACAGATGCTGCGTTTACTAATGCTGAACGAGTTACTTTTGCAGGGTCAACGATACCTGATTTAAACATATCAACGAATTTGTCATCTAATGCATCGTAACCGTATGCACCTTCGTGTGAAAGTACAGAATCAACTACTACATCAGCTTTAGCACCTGCGTTATCAGCGATTGCTCTAAGAGGTACATCAAGAGCTGAAGTTAAAATCTTGAATCCGATTTTTTCATCATCTGATGCGAAAGTCAAAGTTTCAAGTTGTTTTTGTAATTCTTGTTGAACTCTGATTAACGCTACGCCGCCGCCCGGAACAATACCTTCTTCGTTAGCTGCACGAGTTGCGTTCAAGGCATCTTCAATTCTCAATTTTCTTTCTTTTAATTCAACTTCGCTTGCTGCACCGACTTCAATAACAGCGACACCGCCTGAAAGTTTTGCAACACTTTCTTGAAGTTTTTCTTTGTCGTATTCAGAATCAGATGCTTCGATTTGGCGTTTGATTAGTTTAACTCTTTCTTGAACGGCTTGTTTTGTTTCGTCACCGACAACGATAGTTGTTTCGTCTTTAGTAACAGTAACACGTTTAGCTTTACCCATCATTTGAGTTGTAACGTTTTCTAATTTAATACCGAGTTCTTCTGTAAACATTTCGCCGCCTGTCAGGATTGCGATATCTTCAAGCATAGCTTTTCTTCTGTCGCCAAATCCCGGAGCCTTAACGGCAACTGCTCTTAATACTTTTCTCATAGTATTAACAACTAATGTTGCAAGAGCTTCTCCTTCAACGTCTTCTGCGATTAATAATAAAGAACGGCCGTCACGTGCAACTTGTTCCAATACCGGAACCAAGTCTGAAATGATGTTGATTTTTTTGTTTACGCAAAGAACGTAAGCATCTTCTAATACGGCTTCCATTCTTTCAGCATCAGTTACGAAGTATGGTGATAAGTAGCCTTTGTCAAATTGCATACCTTCAACAACCTTTAAGTTAGTTCCGAAAGATTTAGATTCTTCGACAGTGATAACGCCTTCAGCGCCAACTTTTTCCATAGCTTCTGCGATTAATTCGCCGATTTCTTTATTGTTACCTGCGGAAATTGCAGCAACTTGTGCTATTTCTTCTTTTGTATTAACCGGTTTTGACATATCTTTTACTTTTTTAACGGCAATGTCAACAGCTTTGTCGATACCGCGTTTCATTGACATTGGGTTAGCACCTGCTGTCAAGTTCTTCAAACCTTCTCTAACAATAGCTTGAGCAAGAACTGAAGCTGTTGTAGTACCGTCACCGGCTACATCATTAGTTTTTGATGAAACTTCTTTTAATAATTGAGCTCCTGCATTTTCCAACCCATCTTTAAGTTCTATTTCTTTCGCAATAGTAACACCATCGTTAACGATTTGTGGTGCTCCGAATTTCTTTTCTAAAATAACGTTTCTGCCTTTAGGTCCGAGTGTAACTTTTACAGCATCGGCAACGGCATCAATACCTGCAAGAAGTGACTTTCTTGCTTCTTCATTAAATACAATTTTCTTAGCCATTTTATATTTCTCCCTATATATAGATTACTCAATTACTGCCAAAACGTCTTTTACAGATAAAATCTTATATTCAACGCCGTCAGTTTTTACGTCTGTTCCTGCATATTTTGCATATAGAACAGTTTCCCCAACTTTAACGTCAAGCGGTTCTCTTTCGCCTTTATCGTTCATTTTTCCTAAGCCGATTGCAACAACCTCACCTTTTTGAGGTTTTTCTTTGGCACTGTCAGGAATAAAAATCCCACCTGAAGTTTGTTCGGTATCTTCAATGATTTTAACTACAACTCTGTCTCCGATTGGTCTTAACATAACTTTTCTCCTTTTCTATTTAACCTTATTTTTATTCATTACATATTTATATATATATAATATTTTTTTTTAAATCTTAATTTCCTTAAGGAAAAATTAATTATTTAGTCGTTAGGACGTTAAGTCGTTAAGTTCTTTATATTAATTAGTTTTTATTCAGATTCTTCAAAAACTGAATTTAACCTGATTCCTGTTACGAACTTATCGACTTATCGTCTTATAGTCCTGTAGGGTGCGTGATAACGCACCCAATTCTAATATGTAAACAAATGTGAAACATATTAAAGCATGTACTTGATTTTAAAAATATTTTTGCATACAATTACTCATGCGTGATTAACGCAAGCTTTTTGAAATTTAAATAGCAATATTAAGAATTATTAAAAAGATTTTATCATACTACTTGACAAGAGATTTTTAAGTAATATGATTAAAAAGTTCGCAAAAGCGAACTGGATGGACTAGCCCCGGATATGCGGATAGCATTTAGGAATTACGATAGCAATGTAATTGGCAGACAAACTGTCGGGTAAGTGAAAGATTAATATCAGAACATTGAAAACAGAATAGATAGACGAAGAAAACAATACTTGTTAATTCTGAACAAATGATTTCGAAAGACAGAACCTAATAAACGTTAGTGTTCAAAG
>ODAI014801342.1_pt1 | contig 22082 bp, 14 predicted proteins | sample 1539321 | NCBI WGS metagenome assembly ODAI01 (sample SAMN02144231, study PRJEB22623) | gut metagenome | biome: sheep rumen | host: Ovis aries | place: New Zealand | reverse complement strand
TTCATTAATGGGGTTTCGACTGCCTTTCCTGCCATAAAATCTCAAATTAAGGGTACAAAATTAGCGTTTTTTCACTTACTTTGCGCCCCAAAAGAGAAAAATATGCGAAAACTCAACACCGATGAATTGAACCGCCTCAGCAAGGAAGACTTCCAGAAGGCCGAGAAGACACCTATTATATTAATACTCGACAACATCCGCTCGCTGAGCAACGTGGGCGCGTTTTTCCGCACAGCCGACGCTTTCCGCATCAAGGAACTGGTTTTGTGCGGCATCACGGCCTGTCCGCCCCACCGCGAGATACACAAGACCGCCCTCGGTGCTGACGAAACCGTTTGTTGGCGATACTTCGTGACCACCGAGGAAGCCTGCCAAACATTAATTAATGAAGGTTACCGGATTTTCGCCGTCGAGCAGGTGGAAGGCAGCGTTTTGTTGCAGGATTTCAAGTTTGAGCCACAAACGGCCTATATTTTCGGCAACGAAGTGGACGGCGTGAGCGAGGAAGCCTTGCCCTATTGCGAAGGCGCCATCGAGTTGCCGCAGGAAGGCACGAAACACTCCATTAATGTGTCGGTTTGCGCCGGCATAGTCATGTGGGAAGCCTTCAAAAAAATGCGTTTTGGCGAGGTTTTTACCCCATAAAACCACGAATTATGCGTTTTTTTTAGCAAAAACTGCAAAAAAAAACGATTTTTTTCTTTGTGAATCAAATTATTTCCTACTTTTGTTCGCTAAAATAGGCAAATAGAATATACAAATAAACTAAATTACAAACCTAAACTTTTTACGTTATGAAGAAAAAATTGACGTTTGCAAAGCTGATGATGCTTGTCGTCATGGCTGTCCTGCCTCTGACTTTCTATGCTCAGAGCAATGGCAAAAAGCCAGTTGAAAAGTACTGGTACATTCAAGCTGACGGTGGTCTTTCCATCAATCACGGTGACTTGGCCGCCTACAATGGTGGTATCTGGGATGATTTCAATCATTTCAAGATGCAAGCCCTTCAAAACTGGAACGCCCATCTCGGCATTGGCTACCAATTTGGCAAAGTCATGGGTTTCAACATCAAGGGAGGTTACGGTCTCCTTTCGGGTCACAAACACAACCAGGCTCTCGTTATGCTCAACGATGCCAGCACTACGTTGTATGACTTGAGCCTCGACAAGACCAACTATTTTGAAGGCAATTTGAACTTGACCTTCAACCTGTTCAACCTGTTCAACTATAACCCGAGAAGAGTCATCAACTTGGTGCCTCATATTGGTATTGGTGGCGTGTATTACAAAGCTGGTGTTGTCAATCAACTTAATGCCAACGAAGAAGTTGAATCCCAAAAGGCCCCCCAAGCCACGAAACGCGAGCTGGGTCTCGTCGTTCCCGCTGGTATGGAAATCACCTTCAATGTTGCTCCTAAGTTCGATCTTTTCCTTGACTATACCTACAACTTCACTGGCACTGACGCCATCGACCAAGTGGCCAAGATTGCCTCTGACGAAGCCAAGCATGTCATCAACGACAAGGATATGTACAGCCAATTGAACTTCGGTTTGCGCTACAAGTTCAACAATCCTTGCGACATCGAAAAGATGGCTCGCAACTCCAACCAAATCACCTATCGCGTTGAGCCCAACCCGTTGGTTGCCGACGAAAACGGAAAGGTTTGCTTCGATGTCATCGTCAACATTCCTGCCGAGTACTTTGAGAAACAGGCTGTCATGAACCTGAAGCCTTACCTCGCCTACAAGGGTGGCCAAATCGACCTCGACCCCATCACCTTCGTGGGTGAAAAAGTGAAGGGCGAAGGCGACTTCCGCGTCAACTACAAGGAAGGCGGCGAGTTCACCAAGCACTACTGCAAGGACTATGTGCCGGAAATGGCCAACTGCGAGCTGAAGGGCGACCCGATGTTCTATGTCTATGACGGCAAGATTTATCCCACTCAAGACGAAATCGTGAAGAACACCTACTTCACCCAAGGCAGCACCGTGAAGCTGGCCGACGGCGTCGTCGTGAAGGAACAACCCAAACCCGTCGAACCCGAACCGGAACCCGAACCGGAACCGGTTGTCGTGCCCACTCCCGACTTCATCTACTACTTCGACTACAACAAGAGCAACATTCCTGGCAATGGCAGAGACGTGCGTGACCGCAACAAGACCGCCAGAAAACTCGCCAAGGAACTGCTGACCGAAGACGTGAAGGGCGTGAGAATCGAAGGCTGGGCTTCTCCCGAAGACAGAATTGGCGGAAACAACAAACTGTCCAGTGACCGTGCCGATGCCGCCATCGCCGACATCAAAGCCCAACTGAAGAAGAATGGCAAAAACCTTGAATACAACGGCAAGGGCAACGGCTCCGACTGGGATACGTTCAAGAAGCTCGTTGAGAACTCCGACATCAAGGACAAGGATGCCATCCTCAACAAGGTCAACAATTCTTCGAACAAGACCCAAGCCATCCAAGAGCTGAAGGAAGTCTATCCTCAACTTGAAAAAGAGATTCTGCCGCTGATCCGTCGCGCTGAAGTCTATATCATCAAGTAAAGGAAATCTTTCCAACAAAAAAAGCCGCTCAATCGAGCGGCTTTTTTTTGTTGGCCTTCTTGGCAACAGAAAGCACAGGCATCAAACCGAAACCCTATGCAGCCCAACGTCGTAAGGCCTGTCGATGGCCTCGATGATGCGCTGGTAGTCGCTTTCGTTGGCTACAAAGTCGAGATGGTTGGTGTCGATTAATACGATGCGCATGTTGTCCTGCTGCTGGCGCAAAAAATCGAAATAGCCATGCTGTATGTTGTCGAGGTAGGCATCGCTGATTTCCTGCTCATAACTGCGTCCGCGCTTGCGGATGTTGGCTTGCAGGCGCTCCACGTCGGAATAAAGATACACCAACAACTCAGGCTTAGGCATGTCGGAAAAGATGATGTTGAAAAACCTCGCAAAGAGTTGGTATTCGTCTTCTTGCAAATTGTTGCGCGAGAAAATCAGGGATTTGGCCACATAATAGTCCGAAATGATGAAATCGTGGAACAGGTCGAGCACGCCGAGTTTGTCCTTCAACTGTTGGAAACGCAAGGCGAGGAATGTCATTTCGAGCTGGAAGGAATACTTTTCCGGCTCTTTGTAGAACTTGGGCAGGAACGGGTTTTTGTCGCCCTCAAACTCCTCAAGGACGAGTTTTCCGTTGAAATCGTGTGCGATGCGCGAGGCCAAAGTGGTCTTTCCTGCACCAATGGTCCCTTCTATGGCTATATAGTTGTATTGCATTCTCAATCGGTTTTTCTGACTTCCAACGTGTCGGGGCAACGCGCCAACAGTTCGGTTTGGGTCAAGTGAAAGGCGGGATGCACAAAGTTGGGTGCCACCTCGCACATCGGCAACAGCGCGAAACGGCGTTTGTGCAGGCGCGGGTGTGGAACGACAAGCGTGTCGGTCACGATGATGCGGTTGCCGAAATACAGGATGTCCAGGTCGGCCCTCCTCGAGGTGTAGCCTCTCGTTTCGGGATGGCGTATGCGACCCAATTCGCTTTCAATCTCAAGAAGAAGCCGCATCATTTCCTCCGGTTCAAGTTTTGTTTCGACGACGACAAGGCGGTTCAAGAACCATTCTCCCGCCTCAAAGCCCCATGGTTCCGACTCGTAGGCCGACGAAACAGCCTCAATCAAGCCACACCTATTATTAATTAATTGGCAAGCCTGGGCGAAGATTTCGTTCTTGTCGCCCATGTTCGAACCAAAGAGTATGTGGCAAGCTTCCATCGTGAGATTTTTTGCAAATATAGTGTTTTGCGTTGTATCCAAACAAAGAAAATGCTAATTTTGCAACTCAAACCATACAAAACACAGCATTATGAAATTCTCAAAAGTTGTTCTCGCCGCTTTCATCGGCACATTGATTGCACTGGTAATCAACTTTTTCATCAAGATCGGCGTGGTCTCTTCGATGATTTCGAGCCTGTCGAAGACCGAGGCGGAGACATCGGCTACCGTAAAGCCCAATTCTGTGCTTTACATGAAACTCAACTATGCCATCCCCGACCGCACCACCGACGACCCCTTTGGCGGCCTTGATTTCCAAACGATGGAGTCGCTAGACATGACTGGATTGAACGACATCCTTCGCAACATCGAAAACGCCAAGACCGATGCCAACATCAAAGGCATCTACTTGGAGTTGAGCAGCATACCCACCTCAACGGCCACCATACAAGAACTTCGCAACAAACTTGTTGAGTTCAAGGAGTCGGGCAAATTCATCGTTACCTATGGCGAAAGCTATGGGCAAAGTGCCTATTATCTGGCCTCCGTTGCCGACAAGATCTTCCTCAATCCCGAAGGCGCATTGGACTTGCATGGCATGGCCTCGCAAGTGATGTTCTACAAGCACCTGCTTGAGAAGCTCGACGTAGAGATGCAAATCGTCCGTGGCCCGAACAACCGTTTCAAGAGCGCCGTGGAGCCTTATTTCCTCGACAAGATGAGCGAGGCCAACCGCGAGCAGATGGACAAACTGTTAGGCAGCGTTTGGGGACAAATCCTCGGCGACATCAGCCAAAGCCGCAACATCAGCGTTGAGCAACTTAACCAAATCGCCGACAACTTGGAGACCCTTTTCGATGCCGACAAGGCTTTGGAGTACGGTTTGGTCGACAACCTGTACTACAAGGACCAAGTGCTTGAAGAACTGAAAGGCCTGACGGGTAGCAACAAGAGCATTACGGCCGTGAGCAACGGCAACTATGCCAAATCGTATAAGGCGAAGAACGCCAGCAAGAACGAAGTGGCCGTCATCTACGCTTCCGGACAGATCTTCGACGGCAAGGGGGACGAGAACACCAACATCTATTCCGACAACCTCAGCAAGACCATCCGCAAGGCCCGCGAAGACGACAACGTGAAGGCCGTCGTGCTGCGCGTCAACTCGCCTGGCGGTAGCGCCGTGGCTTCGGCCATCATCGGTCGCGAGCTTGATTTGACCAAGGAAGTGAAGCCCGTCATCGTCTCGATGGGCAACTACGCCGCCTCGGGCGGCTACTGGATCTCGGCCAAGGCCGACCGCATCTTTGCCGATGCCACAACCCTCACCGGCTCCATCGGCGTGTTTGGCACTTTCCCGAATGCAAAAGGACTCTTGAATGACAAGATCGGCCTCACCTTCGACGTGGCCAAGACCAACGAAAACGCCGACTTCGGCACCATAACCCAGCCGCTCACCGAGTTCCAATACAGCAAGTTGCAAGAGATGGTGGTGAAGACCTACGACGACTTCACAAAACGTGTCGCCGAAGGCCGTGGTCTGCGCCAGACTTATGTGGACAGCATCGGACAAGGCCGCGTGTGGGCTGGCGCCGACGCCATCGGACTTGGTCTTGTGGACCAACTTGGCGACATGGAAGACGCCATCGCCTACGCCGCCGTTAAAGCCGACCTCGGCAGCGACTACAAAGTGACCGAATGGCCTCGGCAAAAGGACTTCTTCACGCGCTTGATAGAATCGATGAATAGCAGCGAGGCCGACAAACTCGATGCCGCCTTGAAGCAAAAACTTGGCGTGTATTACAACTATTTTCAAGGCTTGGAGCAGTTGAACAGCAACACTGGCATTCAGGCTCGTATGCCTTTCGATATTGTTATTGAATGATTGAAACCATGGTTTTTACACCTACGAAATACCAATTACAGACCGTTGCCACGGGGCGCGTTTTCGACGACCAAGGCTGGACTCTAGACGACAAACAGTGCGACAAGCCAAGCATGGTTCGCCCGATCTACGAAAGGCAACAAATTATAGTGAAAGAAGAAGCTTGTTTGGGACTTTACCGCTATGCCGACTGGCTGCCCATCAAGACCATGTTGCGCCATCCTTCAGAGCCGATTACTTACAAGAGTGAAGGCTTGGCTAAATATTTGGGTTTGAACAATTTATATATCACGTTCAACGGTTGGTGGCCCGAGCGTAACGCACGAATGACGACTTGCTCGTTCAAGGAGATGGAGGCCTATTCGGTGTGTGCCCGTTTGGGTGATGACTTGAAAGACAAGGTGTTGGTGGTGGCCTCGGCAGGCAACACAGCCCGTGCCTTCGCCAAAGTGTGTTCCGACAACGGCATCAAGTTGTTGCTTTGCGTGCCGCAAGACAACATCAATGCGCTGTGGTTCGACAAGCCGCTGAATGATAGCGTGAAGCTCGTCGCGACCGAAAGCGGCAGCGACTATTTTGATGCCATCAACCTCTCGAATGTGGTTTGCGAATTGGATGGCTACCTCGCCGAAGGCGGTGCGAAGAACGTCGCCCGTCGCGATGGAATGGGCACCACGATGATGTCGGCCACAACCTTCATCGGTCGCACTCCCGATTTCTATTTCCAGGCCGTAGGCAGCGGCACCGGTGCCATTGCTGCTTGGGAAGCCAACTTGCGATTCATTGGCGACGGACGCTTCGGTAGCCACAAAGCCCGCCTGATGGTGTCGCAAAACAAGCCTTTCTTGCCGATGTATGAAGCTTGGAAAGCCGATTCACGCGCCTTGTTGCCCTACGATGCCGACCAAGCCCGCCGCGATGCTGCCGAAATCTGTGCCCCTGTGCTCTCCAACCGCAAGCCGCCATACGGCCTTGCAGGCGGCCTCTACGATGCACTGAAAGACACCAACGGCGACATGTTTGCCGTCAGCAACGCCGAAGCCGAAGCCGCCAAAGCCTTGTTCGAGGAAACAGAGGGTATCGACATCTACCATGCCGCAGCGGTGGCCACGGCCTCATTGCAGCAAGCCGTCAATAATGGCATGGTTAAGGCCGACGACGTGATAATGCTCAATGTCACTGGTGGTGGAGAAAAACGTTTCCATGCCGAGCATGAAATACATTATCTCAAACCGAATCACATTTTCAGGATCGACTTCACGAAGGAGGAAGTGGAGCGCGTTTTGGCCGAAATGAGATAGACACCTGCCTTCAAGCCGCTGACATCCAAGCGCATGGAATCACCCTCGGCGGCCACGCTGCTGAGGATTTTCCCGTGTTGGTCGAGCAACGAGACTTGTTGCAGGCCTTCTGCCTCAACGGTGACGAAGTCGGTTGCGGGATTGGGATAAACGCCGACTTCCACGGCCTCGTTTTCGGCAGTTTGTGTGAGATCCAAAGGCGTTACCCAGAACGTGGCCAAACCCGTCGAGCAGTTGCATGTGATGGTGAAATTGACGTCAAGCCATGCCACGGTACCGGGTTCGATGTTTGGTTTCAGTGTGGCGGTCACGGTGACATACACGATTTCGTTGGGTTCCGTGGGGAAGGAATTGTAATTGAGACCGTTTTGCTCGTATTGGATGTCGGTGAAAAACTCGTCGGACGCGTTCATGTAGATATGCAGCGGGTCATATCCCGTGTTTTGCACCAAAAGACGGAACGAGGCCGTTGTGCCGGGATACATGGCCGTGTCGCCCGAAATCTCGTGAACTTCAAAACTGTATTGTTCCACCATGTCAATCTCGATGTCATCAATGGTGACATAAGCGCCGTTTTGTTTTTTAATAGACTGTATTCCAATGTATTGGCAATTTGAGGGAACTTCATCAACATAGACGGAAAATTGCTCATACACGCCACTTTCTACATTCGTTTCAAGTAGTAAGGAGTGCATAGACTCGGCATTTGGTGCCGACCCTGCCCATAGCGAGAGCCCGAAATCACCCTCGGAGATAGCCCAGAAATAAAAGCGGTAGTTCATTCTTTGAAACAAGCTGAAAGGCATGAACATCCATGCCTCGTCCGACTCGGTGAAGGCATACCAGTCGCCAGAATGGGGTATCCTGTTGTTGTCTTTCTCTTGAAAGCCGCAAAGCCAAGTGTTGTCGTCGCAAACCCAACCGACGGGTTTCCCCAAGTCGTGGTTGCCGTATTCGAAGCTTTCTGTCAATTGGTTTCCGGCAAAGGATAAGCTTGCCGATAGACAAATTAATAATGTTAGGATTTTGTGTTTCATAGATTTAAAATTGCACAAAAGTAGATAAAAACGGCTATTGATGCAAGGTGTTGTGTTTTTTCATCTTGCCGACAAACAGTCCTAAGCAAAGCACCGTAATGGCTATTCCGATGGCATAGCCAAAGGGTCGAGGCAAAACGGAGCCAAGGCCTTCTTTTTCGGCCACGAAAAGGAAACAGCCTGTCACCATAGTCATGAACAGGGCGGGGATGAGTGTGACCAAATACCACAGTTTGCCTTTGTTCTCGAGTAGGTATACCGTTACGGCCCAAAGCGTTACGGTGGCAAGTACTTGGTTGGCCCAGGCGAAATAGCGCCAAACCACGTCGAAGCCTTCGGGGTGGGCAAGGCTATAGACGAGGATCAGTGCCGTGACCGCGAACAACGGGACGGCGATGACGAGGCGGTTCTTGATGGGCTTTTGGTCGTAGTGCATGAAGTCGGCGACGATGAGCCGCGCCGAGCGCAAGGCTGTGTCGCCGCTCGTTATGGCTGCCGAGATGACACCCAAGACGGTGACGGTGGCGATAACGGGCACAAACCATTGCTGCGCGATGAAACCCACCATGGCGGCACCGCTTTTGCCTGCCGTGGCTTCGGGCATCTCGTGGAAGAAATAGGCGGCTGCGGCGGCCCATATCAAGGCAACCACGCCCTCGGTAATCATTGCGCCGTAGAAAATCGGGCGGCCTTGTTTCTCGTTCACCATGCAGCGTGCCATCAGCGGCGACTGCGTGGCATGGAAACCCGAAATGGCACCACAGGCGATGGAGATGAACATCATCGGGAAGATGGGGTTGTGGGCAGCGGCTGGGTGGCGGTTCTGCAAGCCGTCCCAAAGTTCGGGGATGGCGGGTTTGTATAGCACGAAGGCCACCACGATGGCCACGGCCATGCCCAACAGCAAAATGCCGAAGATGGGGTAAATCTTGCCTATGACTTTGTCGATGGGCAACAGTGTGGCAATCAGGTAGTAAGCCAAGATGATGACGACCCAAATGTAGGGATTCCAGCCAGGCGTGAAGTTATTCATCAGCAAGGTGGCAGGCGTGTTGACGAACACCACGCCGACCAGGATCATCAGTAAAACGGTGAAGCCGCGCATGAACTGCTTGGCACCCTTGCCGAGATAGGTGCCGTGGATTTCGGGCAGGCTCGCGCCCTTGTCGCGCAGGGAAATCATGCCAGAGAGGTAGTCGTGGACGGCACCGGCGAAGATGCTACCGAACACGATCCATAGGAACGAGGCCGTGCCGAACTGCGCGCCCATGATGGCGCCGATGATGGGCCCCACACCGGCGATGTTGAGGAACTGGATGAGGAAGATGCGCCAAGGCTTCATCGGAACGTAGTCGACACCATCGGCCATGGTGACGGCAGGCGTGGCACGTTGCGGGTCGGCGCCGAAGAGTTTCTCAATGAAGGTTCCATAAATGAAATAACCGAGGATGAGGACGGCGATGGCGATGAAGAAAGTAATCATGGAATTACGGTTTTGATGGGCGCAAAATTAAGCATTTTTTGAAACAAGATGTCGCAATGTACGCAAAATCTTGTTATTTTTGCGGCCTGAACGCGGACCCGTAGTTTAATGGATAAAATAAAGGATTCCGGTTCCTTAGCTCAGGGTTCGATTCCCTGCGGGTTCACATACCCTAATTGATTATCAGTCAGTTAGGGTATTATTGTGTTATTTTTGGCGTGATTTTGGCGTGTTAGTACAAAAAAGCACCCCGAAACGGCTGTCTTGGGGTGCGGTTGCAATTCAATTTCCTATGACGGAAATCTGCCGCAAAGATACATATTTTCCTGATACCCGCCTCCATGCTGAAAATTTAGAACCGTTCTAAATATGTTTTCGCGGCAAAGTGGAGCAATGTATCATCTTGGGAAAGAAAACGCCTCTACGGGCTTGTTTCGCGGCTCATTTGGTTTTTTTCCGCCTTTTCTATCTCCGTGTCAAGTTCTTTTGCCTCGTCACGCAAGGCGTGTTTTACAATCCGCCAAAGTCACGTGGTGTTTGAAAACTATTGTCACCGATATACAGACCTATCTCCTGAAAGATAGCGTCCCGTAACGGAATGTATAGCCCATTCAGGCGCGTATTCAGTTCGTTCGATTGCTCGTTGCTATAAGTGCAATCGAACAAGGTAAGGAGTTCAGCAAGGTTCGCGTCCATCTGTAACACGGCTTTGAACATTCCTGCCGTTAGTCTTGAAATCTTGATTGTGCCCGATTGCTCGGCTGCTTCCATTAAGTCAATGCAAATCTGCTCAACTGTTTTTTCGTCTTCCATGTCTATTGAGTTTTAGGTATTAAATAAGCCCTCCGTTTAGGTGTCCTCGGTCTCAATAGATACCGTGTAGGCGTTTCCGCTGCTACCACCATGCAAAGGGCAATAGTCGTTTGTTTCAGTCGCTTGGGCGTGACTGCTATTGAGTTTAGGAACGGCAAAGATAGCGGTTTCAATGATACGAAATGCAAGGCGCGGGAAAATTTGTCCGTTCTCTCCGCTGTTGCTGTCGTGTTCGGTGCTGAAGCCTGCTTGTCTTTCCCCATGCGTGGCTGCTCTGCTTCCTGATGATTGGTGATGAGCGTTGCGGCTCTGACTTTCCAATGCCGATGAGCAATGCAGCAACCATTCCTGACCGATGGGCAAGGACACCGACACCCAAAGGATGGGGGTGCAGGGGTGGAACGATACGCGCCCATACCCACTACATATATACTTTTCTCTGTGCCTCCGACCTCCACGATGCCCATGATGGGGGTGCGCCCTATCGAAGTCAGTACCTTAACTTGCCTCGCGCGTGTTATATGTTCAGACTTCGTTTGACTTCAAAGATTATTTCAACGGTTCAACGGATATAGTGCTGAAAACCAAAATAGTTAAAGGTTTTGAAAGGTTCAAAAACATAGTTCAATCTTTCTCTGCGACTGACGGAAACGGAAAAGGCGGATTGCTCCGCCCTCTCTCAATCCCAAAACTTGGTAAATTCAGCCGCGTTCTCGTTGAAATATCCGCTTGGGTCACTGCTCAATGTCCGTGTGTGTGTTATGCTGTCTGCAACCCTGATGAAGATTCCTTGCCTCTTGAATTGGTGTATCAATGCTCTTGCGTGTGCTGCGTACCTTTGAGGTGTACTGATAGGAACAATGCAAAACAAGTCTATCCCATTGGTGGCTCGTCCACAATAATAGATATGCCGCAAGGCTTCAAGTGCAGGCTTCAACTCCACAAAGTCAATGTTTGGGTTGTCGTCTTGAAGTATGTCGAAGTCAAGTAGGCAAGTGTAATTGATGGGAAAGTAATACGGCTTGGATTCGTATGTTTGGTAATGTCGGATAGATAATGGTTGCGGCTTCACAAGTGACACATTCTTTTCTAATGGTTCAAGTGTTATTGAATCGAAGTCTTGTCTTTCTCCTACAAATACATTCCTGTAACCATAATTCAGAACGCAACAGGGCGTGAAGATTGGCAACTCATCTTCCCGGTGCTTCTTCTTAATGTAGTTCGGTTCAATCCTCAATGCCTCCACTTGGGGATAAACGCTTTCAAGCAAGGGACGGAGATACGCCTCACGGACACTTGAAATTGGCGTGTCTGATGGAGTTGTGAAATAGAATGAAACAACACGCTCACTGATGGGCTTGCGTTTGGTTGATTCAACATCTTCATTTGATATGCCCATAGGGTTCTCAATGGTATTGTCTGCTGTTGGGTAGAACTTTTTTAGGATTGGTTGTATGGTTGTATGTTGTAGGTGATTTATTGTATTGTTATTCATATTGTTACAAGGATTTGGGGTACAACTAACTATCTGATAGCAAAAAGCGGGTTGGTTGTAGGTCGTTTTTTCGGAAACCCTAATAAATACAAGGCTTTTCGATGGGTACAACCTACAACCTAACAACTACTTTCCTTTCAATACTTTACTCACATATTGCTGGCTGTAACCGATGGATTCCGCAAATTGGGATTGGTTCTTAATCAAGTCGCCCAACCCTCTGATGCAGTCCGATGGTTTCAGGTTCAGACTTCCGTCTGTGATGGTGCGGTAAACTGTCATGGCGGTTTGTTGGAAATAGTCCATGCACTTCAACGAGTGTTGCATATCATAGCCCTGAATGGTCAGCGTGAAGTCTGTTTCGGCTTCTTCGGCTGCATATCTCAATATTCGTGAAGTCATCGCCCAGATGATGGCGTATATCTCCAACTTGCCACATACTGCCGCCTCATAGCCATAGAGGGTTTTGCGGTTCTTTGCCTTGCTGTGCTCTATCTTATAGCCTGTGTAAAGCTGCTGTGCCTCGTTGTCAAAGTCAAGCCTTACAATGTCCTGATGGTTGAGCAAACGGCTAATGATGTTGTGCCAATCTGCTTCAACGAAACGGGTCGTTGTTGTCGTTCCCGATTCATCGAAACGGAAATCTTCGGGGACTGCGTACCATAGGAAACGCGGCAACATACCATCCGCAAGCATGGTGGAGCCTCCAAAGGTGGGTTGTAGCACTTCGGGCTGTATGCCTCCGATAATCCTAACAATGGGGTGGGGTATCAAGTCCAACCCTGCGCCTCGTCTTGTCTTTTTGTAGTCGGAATAGTTGGCAAAGGCTGAAAGGAAAAACTTCTCGTCTGCTCCACCACGATACTTGTTGAGGTTGCCGAAGAATGTAAGTATCTCGTCTGCTAAGGCCGTCACTCCGTTGGGGTTGAACTTCAAAGCGTCTTGGTAGGCTTCGAGGGTGTAATCTTGCAGCAATCCTATTTGGTAGGGCGTTCTTGCTTTCTCGTCATTCTTCTTGTCTGCGGTGGCTTGTTGCCAATCGTTGAACGCTTGGCGGTCTGCCTGCTCCAAAGGCTTCATCATGGCACGGATTGAAGTTGTCTTATTGGCTGTGCTGTCGCCCAACAATGCCGTGTAGAACTGCGGATAGCAAGTGTATTGCCCATTGCTCCAAACAAACCTGTTGCCTGCTGCTTGGGCTGCTGCTGCCATCGCTGCACCTACGACAAACTCAACGGGGCAATTCAGGGCTTTGGCGTATGTCGTGACGATGTTCTGCACTTGGTATGGTAGCCCCTCGATGGGTAGGCGTGGAGAAGTCGCGCCCAACATATCTTTGTCAAGTAGTATGCTCATCGTGTGCCTCCTTTCTGCATGAAGTTCTGACGATACCAGGAATGAAACTCCGTAAAGTTACGGGCTATGTAGTACAAACCTCCCGCCTGCTCGATGGCTTGTTGATACCTCCGTTGCGCTTCGCTCTGCCTATCCTTGCCTATCTTGACCTCTATTTTCACGCTGCGCCCGTTGATGGTGGCAGATATGTCGGCACTTCCTACGGTGCTGCCGCTTGGTCGCCATGTCAAGCTGCCAATGTTGCGTGTTCTGCCGATTATGTCTGTGACCTGCCTACGGCTGTCTATGGGTATGCCAGTCGTGTTGATCCTCTCGGCTTGCCAACCCTTATGTTTCAGGTAGGCAATTATGCACCTTGTCAGTCCGTTGGCGGTGTCGTCACGGTGCTTGTTGCCCGTCACCTGCTCCAACCTTTTGACCGCTTCGGGTTTGTTGTAGGCTTCTTTTCGTGGCTTCCTTTCGGTCTTGGGCGGCTTGCTCATCAGGGAATCCAACTCGTTCCAATCCATAGGGTCGGGGTCGGTGGCTGTCACCATTGCAAGAATGATTGTTGAGCAATCAAATTTTCCCTTGCCTATGTAGAGATTTCTTTGTACCTTTGCCGCTGTGTTCGGGGCGGCTTCGGCTGTCCTTTTTTGTTCCATAGTTCAGCCCTCCACAATCTTTTGAATGTCCGACAAACGATAACGGTCATTTCCTCCGATTCTCACGGGGACAAGATAACCGCGTTGTTTCCACCTCCAAAGCGTGGTCTTGGAAATCTCCATCATCTCCATGACTTTCTCACTTGATAGGTAGGTTTCCGTCTTGCTGTCGCTGATGGACTGCTCCAACTCGGCTTTGGTTTCTGCAATCAATAAGGCGGCAAATTCTTTCAGGTCGCCTGCCGTGATAGTCAGATTGATTGCGGGTGCGCATTGCGCAAGTTCTTGTATGTTCATTGCGCCTCCTGATTTTGATTGTTAGTAACTCCGTCAGCTTGTTCAACGCGGTTTCTTTGCAGCCATTTATCCAACTCCAACCTATTGAAATAAACCATCTTCCCATTGGGCTTATAGTGTGGTATAGCCCTGCGGTGGATTAGTTGATAAAGGTAGTTCTTGGTAATGCCCAAATGCTTTGCCGCTTCCTCCAATGTTAGCATTTTCTTTGCCATTGTGTTTGTTATTTTGCGTTGGGGCTGTCATGGGGTCGGGGGTTACTTCCGCCCCAATCTTTACCCGTGTGCAGGTTGAAGTGGGCGTAACCCTTTGCCCCGTCAACAAGCACGGTGCAAAAGTCCAAACAAGCGAAAAATCAAAATCCGTAAAAAGTCAGAAATGAAAAAACAAACAAAAGCAAATTCAATAAAATATGCCGTGTAAACCATTGTTACACAGCATATTGTTTTGTTAAGAAAAAAGTGTAATTTTTATTCTGCTTTATTCAGTTTTATTTTAATCCAACATTGAAACAAGTTCTTTCTTGGTTTCCTCGTCAATGTCACGATAACGGACAAACGCCCTGCTGCCCTCAACATGACCTGACAAAGAACCTATCAAGTTCGGGTCTTTGACTTGCTTGTAAAGGTTGCCGACAAATGTACGCCTCGCCATGTGGCTGCTTGCAACCTCATAGATGGGGCGTTGTTCCGCTTTTCCCGTAAGTGAGTTCCTGACCGTCACAACCCTATCAACACCTGCCAACCTCAACATTTCCTTAATATCCTCGTTGTACTGCTGTTGAGCAACAAAGGGCAACAGTCTAACGCCACAATCCTTGTATTTCTCCAATATCTCTATTGCCTTGCTGTTTAGCGGCACTCTGACCGTTGTTGAGCGTTCCTTTTGCGTCTTTTGCGGCACATACTCTATTGCTCCGTCAACGATATTGTCCTTTGTCATATCCCAAAGGTCTGACACACGGCAACCGATAAGGCATTGAAAAACGAAAATATCCCTTTGCTTGGCAAGTCTTTCAGGTAGTTCCGCCTCCAACAACTTGTTGCGCTCGTCAAGTGTAAGGTAGTAAGGCGTTCCGTATTGTTCAGAACCGATTGAAAGGCTGTCAAAGGGATTGTTTCGGGTGTAGGGTTCATTCAGTTTATAGTCTCTGTCAAGTCCATTTGCCCAACGGACAAAGGCACGAAGTTTCTTTGTAAGTATGATGATGGTGTTTTCCCCTCTCTCCTTTGGCATACGGCTTTCGGGGGCTGCTTCCATTGCTTTCTTTGTCCTTGCATTTGGATTCTCAAAATACTTATGCTCGTTGCGCATATACTTCTGAATGTCCCTGATTGTGTCGGGTGTCATGGTCTCGAAGTCAAGTGTAACACCTTTGATAACCTCGTAGCGTTTGAGCAACCGCCAAAGTGCTTTGTAATGTAGCCTATTGCCCTCTGATATTTCCTTGTCCTCGCTGCTGATATAGTCGGCAAAGACTTCAAGAAATGTTTTCTTTGGCTCGTTTTCGGCTTCCTCTTGGGCTGCTTCTTCGATGGTGGGAAACTCGTAAAACTCCGTGATGGTGGACTTCAACCAATCCTTGGCAAGTTCTGCTTTGCCTGCGCCTGCTTCCTGAAACGATTGCATTATGTGCTTTGTCAGGTTGGCAAGTTGAGTGTCGGCTGCTTTCAAATCTGAAACAAGCTGCTGTTGCTCATCATTCATCAACCTAAACTTGGGTATGATGATACGCTGTTCTTTGGCGTTCCAATGTTGAGCATTGATAAACACATTGCTTTTGCCTCGTTGGTTGATTCTGCTGCCTACTACGAAACGGATAAGGATTTCAGATTTCCCCGTTGTCTTGTCCGCCTTTGCGGATAGTGATAATGATATTGTTGCCATAGGTTAGAAAATTGAATTGCGCTGCAAAGATACAACCTTTTTCCATACCTGCAACATTTTTGGCGTGATTTTGCAAATTTTTGGCGTGATAATTGAATACAAGGGAAAATAATTGAAAACAACTGAAACCATAAATCGTTTATAATATATTGATTTATAGTTCTATTATAGCATAAAACTCTGATATATTGGAAAAACAAGGTTTCACTATTTGCGTTCCCTGCGGGTTCACCAAGACGCAACCGGCCCCACTGTTTGGTGTGGCTGGTTTTTTTGTCGTGTGTTTTGTCAGTTGCCGGCAAGCCAGGGTGGTGACGCAAAAAAAGTGGACAAAACCAATCTGCGTGACTTTTTTTCTGCAAAAAGTGCTACTTTTGTGCCTTAAAACTGATGACGTGAAGCAGAAACGGATAGTTTTGGCAGTGTTTTCCGCCCTTGTATTGGGCGTGGCGCTGCTGTATGTTTTCGGCCCAATCGCCGGCCCGATGCCGCTTTGGATGTCGGTCTTGCCGCCATTGGTGGCCATCGTGATGGCACTATTAATAAAAGAGGTGATTTCGTCGCTATTTGTCGGCGTGTTCACTGGGGCTTTCATCATGGCCTTGTATGGCGGACAAAGTCCCGCAAGTGCAGTGGGCGGCGGGTTGCTGCGCGTGGTCGACACATACGTTGTCGGCTCGCTTTTCGATGCCGACCATGTGACGATCATCGTCTTCACCTTGATCATCGGCGGCATGGTGCGCATCATCACGGCCAACGGCGGGATGCAAGGCGTGGTCAACTGGCTTTCGCGAAGGGCAAAAGGGCCGCGTTCGGGACAGCTGATGACGTTCCTGATGGACCTCTGCATCTTCTTCGACGACTATTCGAACACCCTCGTTGTGGGCAACACCATGCGGCCGATTGCCGACAAACTGAAGGTGTCGAGGGAAAAATTGGCCTACATCGTCGATTCAACCTCGGCGCCCGTGGTGGCTGTGGCTTTCGTGACGACATGGATTGGTGCTGAACTGAGTTATATCCAGGACGGCATCAACGCCATCGGGCTTGAGGCTTCGGCCTATTCGGTGTTTTTCCATTCGTTGGCCTACAGCTTCTATCCCTTCCTGACTCTCGGTTTCGTGTTGATGATCATCCTCAGCGGGCGCGACTTCGGCCCCATGCTGAAGGCTGAACGCAAGGCGCGAAAAACGGGTTTGGCCGAGACCGAAATGACCCACAGCGTGGCGCGTCCAGCCCATGTCATAGATGCCTTGATTCCTTTGATGGTGTTGATTTTCGGCACTATCGTCGGCTTGATGGCCACGGGCTACGATGCCGCTGTGTGGCAGTCGGCGGAAACGGATTTCTTTTCCAAACTCTCGGCCACCATCGGGGCGGCCAATTCCTACAAGGCCCTGCTCTGGGCTTCGCTGTTCTCGCTGCTGACGGCCATCGTGATGACTTTGATGCGGGGCGACTTGAAGTTTGGGAAAATCATGGAAGAGATGGTGGAGGGCTTCAAGAGCATGTTCAATGCGGTGCTCATCCTGACGATGGCGTGGTCCATTGCCTTGGTGACCAAAGACATGCACACGGCGGAGTTCGTTTCGCAGTTGCTGTTGCAATGGTCGTTGTCGCCGTGGGTCGTTCCCGTGCTGACTTTCGTCTTGGCGGCCTTGATCGGTTTTTCGACGGGCACTTCATGGGGCACGATGGCCATCCTTTATCCGCTGATTCTGCCCTCGTCGTGGCTGCTTTGCCAGGAGCAAGGCCTCTCGATGGAAGCCACGATGCCGCTGTTCTACAACGTGGTGGCTTCGGTTTTGGCGGGTTCCGTCATGGGCGACCATTGCAGCCCGATTTCCGATACGACGATTATGAGTTCGTTGGCATCGAGCTGCAACCATTTGCAGCACGTCAGCACGCAGATGCCTTACGCGCTTACCGTCGGCACTACGGCCTTGTTGGTGGGTGTTTTGCCCACCGCTTTGGGTCTGCCTTCGTGGGTGGCATTCTTGTTGGGTTTTGCGGTGCTGGGGCTGGTGGTGCGATTTGTGGGGAAACGGGTGTAGAGACGCCATAGTATGACGTCTCTACAAACCGCATATCAGTCAATCACGATTTTCTGTGTCCTAACGTTTTCGCCGTCAATGAGGCGCAAGACGTAAACGCCCGGCGTCATTCCCACCGTAGGGACACACCGCGTGTGTCCGCCCGTGGAAACGATCACACGCCCCATCACGTCCACCACCTGTAGGGACGCACCGTGTGCGTCCGCCTCATTGATGCGTATTTCGCCATCGGCAATGAACGCAAACGTCCGGTCCGCAGACATCTCGTCTGCGGGTGTGGAAAACACCAAGCGGAAGCGCGAGGCGTAGTCGGTGGTCTTGGCCTCAAAGGTGTATTCTGCCTGCCGGGGTTCGTTTGAATCCCCTCTGCCCCCCTTAAAAGGGGGACGGCCTGCCGGAGTCAAGAGGTCTATGTTCGCGCCGGTGAGGTTGTCAATCAAATGCAGGTATTCCAAATCAAGGTTTTTCGTGTTGAAGGTCAAGGTGTAGGTGCCGTTTTTGGCGGCCTTGAAATTAATCGGGATTTCGTCTGTTGTAGAGACGTGCCATGGCGCGTCTCTACCAACGGTGGCCACGGCATAATCCTTCCCGCCGTGCGGAATAAAGATTTTGGCATCTGTCTCGCCGAAGACGAATTTCTCCAAACGGTCTTCCGTGTTAAAGCTGACGATGGCCTTGTCCTGAATGGCGTTGCCGCGTGTGTCGGCTTGTGCCACGGCGATTTGGATTGTCCCGTTGTTGCCCGCGCCTTGCTGCGCCGTGCGGCTGAAGGTCACCGTTTCGCCCGTCGTTTCGGCCTTCACCATTACGCCCGTGCAAGCCTCGATGGGCGTTGCCGACGAGACGGCCACCGGCTCGATGGCCGTGCCAGCCGCGTTCATTTTGTAGTAACTGCGGTTGGCGTAGGCCGCCACGGGGAAGGGGTTGCCCACCAAGTTCCAGCCGGCGAAGTCGGCGGTGGCATCGTATTCAAGCGGCACTTCGACAGGCTCAGTGCCCGCGTAAGGCGCGCCGATGAAGGTGAGCGTGGTGCCCGCTTGGTTAGCGTAAAGGTAGCCTTTGCCGTTTTCGAGTACAAAAGGCGCCTCCTTGTAGTTGCGCCATTCGAGGTCTTGGCTTTGGTTGAAATGGTAAAGGTCGTAGGCATTGGTGAGGAAGCCGTTCCCTTCCGAGGGTATGATGGGTTCGGCAATGGGCGAGGCAATCAAGTAGTAACCGCCGCTACTTTGGCCGTAGCCGGCAATTGCCTTCGTGAAGGTCGTGGCCGCAAGGGTGGTGAATGTGGCAGCCTCGCTCCATTCTGTGGCCTCGCCGCCGCAAACACCTTGCACTTTCACCTCGTATTCGCTTTCGGGGGTGAGGCCGATGAGCGTTTGGGGGCTTTCTGTCTCGATGAGGGTGATCCATTCGGAGTGGGTCATATTGAATAATGCGATGTCGTCCAAGCCCACGCCGTAGCCGTAGCCGTCAGTGAAGCGGAAACCGATTTGGTAGTTGCTGGCAAGGCCGGTCAGTGCAACGGTTTGGCTCGTCCATCTGTCGTGTTTCCCGGCTGTGCTCCACAGTTGGTTCCACTCGCCCTCGTTGCCGATGCGATAGCAAACGGCTAATTCGTCGATGCCGCCGCCCCATTTCCTGTTGACGTACCAGAAGGAGATCTCCACGCTGCCATACTCGCTCAAGTCTAAGGCGGGCGTGACCAAATAGGTCACTTGGTTGTAGTCGTTGTGCGTAATCAGGGCGTTGTAGTTGTCGCTGTGTGTGCCAGTTGCAGGATCAAAGTCGCCCACGCCGACGCGCCAAGTCTTGGCTGGGTCTTGGTTGGCACCCTCAATGGTCCAGCCTTGGGGCATCGTGCCGCCCTCGAAGCCTTCGTTGAGGAGCGTGCCTGGCGCTTGCCGGTAGGAAAGGTCGTAACTGTCGCTGAATCCCGTCCACGAAACGGCGGCGCTCGTTGCTGCGATGCCGCTCGCTTCCACGTTGAATGGCACGGGGCAGGCCTCCAAAGTAGCGAAGACGAGGGTTTCGCTCCAGTCCTCATAGCCCTCGCAGTTGCTCTTCACCTGCACCTCATACGTGGTTTCGGTCGTGAGCCCGGTGAGTGTGTGGGGGCTTTCTGTCTCGTCAACAGTGATCCATTCCGTGTTTTCTGCAATGATGGTAATGTCGTCCAAGCCCACGCCGTTGGCGTTGCGGTCGCTGTAGCGGAAGCCAATTTGGCAGTTGTCGGCAAGGCCGGTCAGTGCAACGGTTTGGCACGTCCATCCTTCGTGGTTCTCATCGGTGCTCCATAGTTCGTTCCATTCGCCCGCGTTGCCATTGCGGTAGCAAACGGCGAATTCGTCGGTGTTGTAGCCATATTTCCTATTGACATACCAGAAGGAGAGTTCCGCGCTGGCATACTCGCCCAAGTTTAAGGCGGGCGTGACCAAGTAGGTCAGTTGGCCGTTTGTTTTGGGCTTAATCAGTGCGTTGTAGTCGCCGCTGTGCACGCCAGTTCCAATATTATAGTCGCCAATGCCGACGTGCCAAGTCCTGGCTGGGTCTTGATTGTCGCCCTCAATGGTCCAGCCATCGGGCATCGTGCCGCCCTCGAAGCCTTCTTTGAGAATAGTGGGGATTTCGCGGTAGCGCAGGGCATAACTGTCGCAATAACCCTCCCAAGTGATGTCGGCGCTATTGGGCGAGAGGTTGACGGCGGCAATGTCGTGGGGCGCAATGGCGAGGGGATTGATGGTGACGTCCTCTTGGGGCATCACGAGCGTCCACGTGGTGCCGCTTTGGGTGAGTGAGCCCGCCGATGCATTATAGCCCGCCGACGGATTGTAGCCCTGCGGCCCGCTGAGGCCGATGGACACGCTTTCTCCTTCGCCCGCATAGACATTGCCCTCGTATGCCACGCCTACCGTTGCACCTTCAGGAAGCGACACCACAACAGGGCTTACGCCCGTAATCATGTAGCCATACATCGCCTGCCCGGGCACATCGACGGGCATAGTGGTGCTGTAGTCGCAGATGCCGTATGAGTTTCCTCTATAATAGTTGTTGGTGTAAGAGTTTCCGTCCCCATAATTCCAACCGACAATCCCGCCGCTGGCATAATTATAGTTTGAATGACCTTGAGCAGTGCGTAGATTCAAACAGTTGCTTACCGAGCTGGCATCGGCGCGTCCTACAATGCCGCCTGCCGGTCCACTCCGCATAGTAATATAACCCGTGTTATAACAATGGCTGACGTTGGCTCCATTGGCGTAACCGGCAATGCCACCGCCTTCGCTTTGCCCATTAATATTTCCCGTGTTTTTACAATGGCTGATGGTGGTGCCGCTATTAGCCCGCCCTGCTATGCCTCCTGTGTTTTCAGATCCAAGGATGAACGCGAAATTTTGGCATCCAGAGATGTTGCAATTGTTTTCGGCGCGTCCCACAATGCCACCCGTTGCATAACAGCTGGCATTGTCATGCCTACTAACTTCGCCCTGGTTTTGGCAGTCGATGATGCTGCTGTTGGTAGCATATCCAACGATGCCGCCTAAGCCTGCGCACATAGGATACGATGGTGACGTTATCGAGCCATGGTTGATGCAGTTGCTAATGGTGGCATTTTCAATGAATCCGGCAATGCCGCCAATTTCACTCTTTCCACTAATGCTGCTTTGGTCGAGCGTGAGGTTTTTCACCGTTCCGCCGCTGCCCACAACGCCGAAAACGCCTTTGTAATTGCCATCGCCACTCAGGGTCACGTTGCTGATGGTGTGGTCGTCGCCGTCGAAGGAGCCGCAGAAGCGGTTGTTGTAGTTGCCGATAATCGAATAGCCTTTGCCCGTGTAGTCGAGGTCGGCGGTCATCAGGAAGTAAGTGCCGCTGAAGCTGTTGCCGCCGTTCACTTGCGAGGCCAAGGCATCCATATCGTCGGTGGTGGCGATGAGGTAAGGGGCGGTTTCCGTTCCGCTTCCGCCGCCGAAGTTTTGCGCCCACGCCGCAGCGGGCGCGAGCAGGGCGAGCATCAAGAGCAGCGCAAAAGGGCGTTTCGTTTTGGTTTTCAGCGAATTGCTTGTTTTGTAAACAAT